>Ga0208903_1000004_pt1 | contig 262441 bp, 249 predicted proteins | sample AntAceMetag02UKJ_FD_184769 | JGI IMG/M metagenome (GOLD analysis project Ga0208903, IMG submission 184769) | Saline lake microbial communities from Ace Lake, Antarctica - Antarctic Ace Lake Metagenome 02UKJ (SPAdes) (version 2) | ecosystem: Environmental > Aquatic > Non-marine Saline and...
ACTGGTATCGGCGGTGTTAATGGAAATTGCGGAAGACTGGCAGACGGCAGACAAGCGCTATGTCACCTTTGACGAAGAACTGGCAATTAAGGGATAACCGAATTTACAGAAAGGATGTTGCTTAATCGCTTTATTGCGCCTGTTAGCTAATAATATAAGGAAGAACTATGAGTACTTATCCGAGAACATTCTCACATATTGGAATTTCCGTCCCTGATGTGGAGAAGGCGGCAGCGTTTTATAGTGAAGTTATGGGCTGGTATCACATAATGGAACCCACCGTCATTACCGAAGAGTCAGATACCCCAATAGGCCAAATGTGCATTGATGTGTTTGGCGCGGGCTGAGGATCTTTTAAGATTGCACACATGTCTACCGGCGACAAAATTGGCGTTGAAATGTTCGAGTTCAAAAACAACGAAACCCCCAAAGACTTTGAATACTGGAAGACGAGCACCTTTCATTTTTGCGTTCAGGACCCTGACATTGAGGGGTTAGTAGCCAAAATAGTGGAACACGGTGGTAAGCAGAGAATGCCTATTCGTGAGTACTATCCGGGTGAAAAGCCCTACAGAATGTGTTACGTCGAAGATCCCTTTGGCCTCATCTTCGAGGTGTATTCACATAGCTATGAACTGACCTATTCACAGGGTGCATACTAAATAGCTAGAAATGCGAGAGAGCTAACGGTCGCTCTAAGGTGTGATTTTAATTGGGCTGCAAGGATTCCTCATATTCCGTCCTGCACCGGCTAAGTGTTGAACGAATCAGGAATACGTATCCAAGAAAACTGTATTTGAATGTCGCGGTGCAGCTGTGTATGGACCAAGGCCATCACATGACCGGAAAAACTCAACAACACAGAGGCAGAATAGGAGAGTTATCAAGGCTGGAGTTTTCTGCGCTCTTTTATTATGCATTCACGCGGGTAGCCACCCGATTGAAATTGAAGCCGAAAGTGACGGTTCGTCTAATTATGGTAAAAGCTACACTCTGGAAGACTCCTTAACCCCTGCCGTGCCGGGCAACTGCGCTAAAAACTTTTTTGTCTATGGTTACTTTGATATTTACAGATAGACAGCTCCCACAGGCCGGCAGTTTGAGCGCTGGAGACATTAATAAAAGAACATGGGCGACAGGAAAAGTCGAGTCAAATTGCCGAGTAACTGATCGCCGCGGTCAACTCCGCCGACGGACCCACAGAGCACTTCGATACGGCGGTAGTGCGTTCTGTGGTGACACGTCTAAACACCTGAGTGATGCGAATTCTGTTTCAGCAATTCGCGCAAAACTGCTCACCGAACGGTGTCTTCCTGGGAGCATGGCGCCCATGAAGGCGAGAATACCCTCGTTGGTGGTAAGCGTTCGGCGAACCCATCTAGCCAACAGCCACCCAATTGTGCGGTAGCAATTCGTTGATCGCACTCGCGCGCTGAGTGGGCAGCCGTTGCAGCACATCTTTCAAATAGGCATACGGATCATGACCATTCAGCTTTGCCGACTGGATCAGACTCATAGCCGCAGCTGCACGTTGGCCACTGCGCAAGGAGCCAGCAAACAACCAATTCTTTCGGCCCAATGCCCAGGGGCGTATTTGGTTTTCTACCCAATTGTTGTCGATCGGTACCGCGCCATCATCAAGGTAGCGCGTTAGCGCTGCCCAGCGTTTCAGACTGTAATGAATGGCTTTGCTGGTCGCCGAACCCTTCGGTACCCGTTGTTGCTGGGCGATGAGCCATTTGTACAAGGCATCGATAATGGGTGCAGACTGCGTCTGTCGTATTGTTTTGCGCTGCGCGTTAGTTTCGGTTTTTATCGCCGCCTCAATCTCGTAGAGGTGTCCGATATAAGCCAGCGCCTGCTGTGCAATGCTGCTTTTCTTGGCCACATGCAAATCGTAGAACTTGCGCCGCGCATGCGCCCAGCAGCCGATCTCCGTAATGCCCTGATTAAACCCGGCTTTGTACCCGGCAAAGTCGTCGCACACCAACTTGCCCTGCCAACCCTGTAAAAACGCACGGGCATGTTCACCGGCCCGGCTCGGTGCAAATTCGTAAATCACTGCCTGCAGCGGATCGCCGTGTGTACTGGCATAGGCCCAGATCTAGGCCTGATGCGTTTTCTTCTTGCCCGGCGACAGCATCGGTACCGGCGTTTCATCCGCATGCAGTACGGATAGTTTTATCAGGTGGCTGCGCAGGGCATCCACCAGTGGCTGCAACGCAACACCGCTGCGGCCCACCCACTCCGCTAAGGTTGAGCGGGGAATGGCGTGGCCAGCCCGTGCAAAGATGCTTTCCTGTCGATACAACGGCAGATGATCAGCATATTTGGCTACCAGCACATGCGCCAGTAGGCCCGCCGTGGGGATACCCTTGTCGATCACCTGTGCGGGCACCGGTGCTTGTGTCAGTGTTTCACACGCGGAACACGCCCACTTGCCCCGGACGTGGCGTTCCACCGTGAACTCGCCCGGCGTGTAGTCCAGTTTCTCGCTCACATCTTCGCCAATACGCTTGAGCTGGCAGCCGCACTGACACAATGTCGACTCAGGTTCGTGCGTAATCTCCACTCTCGGGAACTCAGGCGGCAGTGCGGTGCGCTTGGGGGATTTCTTGATACGGGGTACGGCGGGGGTCACCGGCGCGTGTTCTGCCAGTGCCGTTTCAATGGCCGCGATATCGGCATCGTCCAGTTCGTCCAGTAAGCTGGTTTGATCGGGATTCATGGTCTCGCTGCGACGACCAAACCGGTGGCGTTTCAGAACTGCCAGCTCGTGCGCCAGCTTGTCGTTCAGCACTTGCTGATGCAGGATGGTTCGATCTTTTACCTCAACCTGCTGCAGCAGTTCTGCAACAAAGCTGCGAAGCTGCTCGGGGTTAAGTTGTTTGAGATTGGCCTGCGACGTCATACCGACAGTATCGCAAAACCTTACGAACTAGGCGATTAACGATAGTGCTTGGAGCTGCACATCGCACAGTGCGATCTGTGGTTTGTCCAAACCGGGGCGGCTCCACTTGAAGCGACCTTCGTTCAAACGACGTGCCAGCAGCCACAAACCCAGACCATCGTGGAGCAGGATTTTAATGCGGTTGCCGCGCTTGTTGGCAAACAAATACGCGTGGTGTGGCCTAGCTTCACCAAACACCTGGATGACACGTGCCAGCGCGGTATCGGGCCCGGCGCGCATGTCCATGGGATCTGTCGCCAGCCAGATAGCGTCGACGCGGATCATTGCAGGTGCTTCACAAACTGGGCCAGAGTGTAGCACTGGTCACTAGGCCAGAAGAGTTTTACGATACCCTGTGCTGCGGGCAACTCAATACGCACATCCGTCGGACGCTGGCTGCTACCTGACAACGGCGCGGAAATCGGGACAAACGAGGGCAGGTTAGACGAGCGAGTCAATTTGCGTTGTGGTTCCCGGCTCCATTTGTGAATAAGATTGGCATTCAGGTTGTGGCGCTGAGCTACTGCAGCGATGGAGACACCCGGCTGTTGTGCCTCCTCAACAACCAGTGTCTTGAATTGGGAAGAGTGAGACCGACGCTTGGCCGGTATCCTTGTCTCGCTTGATCCATCCATAATAGGTGTCCACCTGTTTTTAAGTGGACACTATGGTTACGATCTATTGGGCGGGCGACAAGATGAGTTCGCCGGACGCTTACCGTTGGTGACTCGCTCGCCAACGACAAACCCCACCAAGTTAGCATGGATACCACCTTCAAGTTTGAGGCCATTGCTATTGCGTTAGAAAGAGAGCTTTGGCCGACATCCAAATGTTCATATGCGGTCATGTTTTGACTCCTTATGGTTAGGTTTCCAATAAAAATAACCCGAATGCTCACTATTGAAACAAGTGCTCACTAAAATCACACCTTAACCTGCACGGCCTGAATGTCGGAGCAGTGTATCAGCCCCCCTTACAAGCTCATGCGAGGATTGCGATGAGCGCCAACATCAATTTGGGGTACTATTACGCGACTAAATCTGGGTCCAACCTGAACGGGACTGACGTGAGCTGAAGTGAAGCACAGAGGCGTCAAAGCGAGTAGAGATTGAACAGGCCGCCTTAGCCTATGGAGAGGCGGCTCCCCTTTACGGGTGTGTATTTACGGTGTGCCCCGGAAAGTTCTACTCGCTTTGACGCTGGTCTAGCAGCGTAAGTTCTTACCAGTCGGGTCTGACAGATCGGTTAAAATCCAGCCCCGCAAACGACCAAAGGGAAAGAAATATGGCGCTGATGCGGCCACTCAATGGAATCTGGGCATTATTGGTGCTGCTAGTCGGCTGCGGCATTTCGTATGCCCTGTGGGTCGGCAAGCCCGGCCCCGAGCCTGAGGCTGCGATTGAGTCGTCTCCTCCCGTGGTTGACGTAGTGACTGCGTTTCCCAGTCTGCGCTCACTGTCAGTGCAGACGCAGGGGAGTGTGCGACCCTTGCGCGAGATACAGCTGGTTAGCCAGGTCGGCGGACGTGTGGAAAGCGCCTCTGCACTCTTTACTGAAGGCAGCTTTTTTCGCGCCGGTGAAGTGCTCGTGGAAGTGGAGGACATCGATTATCAGTTTGCCATAGCCAGGGCGGAATCAAGAGTGGCTGATGCGAGGCAGCGCGTGGCAGAGGAGCAGGGGCGAGCGCTGCAGTCGAAGCGCGAATGGCGTGATTTGGGTACGGAGCAGGCCAATGACCTGTTCTTGCGCAAGCCACAATTGGCGTCTGCTCAGGCATCATTGAAGGCGTCCAAGGCCGATCTGGCAGCCGCGCAACTGGATTTGGCTCGCACCTCCATAGCGGCACCTTTTAACGGCCGTATCAGTGAGAAAAACGTCGACATTGGCCAGTTCATCACTCCCGGTACCGCTATCGCCACCGTCTATGACACCGATGTCGTGCAGGTGCGATTGCCGCTCACTGGACGGCAGGTGGCATTGCTGGATCTGCCGCTGAACTACGAAAATCAATCAGCCAGCACCACCGGCGGCGCAGCGGTGTTGTTGCGTGTCAGTTTCGCCAATAAGTTCTGGGAGTGGCAAGGTCGGATCGTGCGTACCGATGCCACCATCGATGAGAGTAGCCGCCTGGTCTACGCCGTAGCAGAAGTGCATAAGCCCTTTGCCTACGAACCCGGCAATGAGCGTCCGCCACTGGCGCCAGGTTTGTTTGTCGAGGCTACTATCAGCGGCAGACCGCTGCCGCAGGTATCACTGTTGCCACAGTCGGCGTTGCGCTCGGATGGCAGTGTCATGATTGTTGATAGCGAGCAGCGCGCCCAGCTGCGGCCGGTTGCGGTTGTGCAAAGCGCGGGCGACCAGGTCTGGGTGCAGGGGCTTGAGGCAAAGGCGCGGGTTATTGTCCGTGAGCCCACGCTGATAGTGACCGGCATGCAAGTGACAGCAAATCCGGTGCCGGGGCTGGAGCATAAATGAACGGGCCGATTCGTTGGTTTGTCTATAACCCGATTGCTGCCAATTTACTGATGGTGTTCCTGTTGGTTGGCGGGGCTCTTGCGCTGCCCGCTCTGGACAAACAGTTTTTCCCGGACTTCGAACTCAATGTCGTGAGTGTCTCCATGCCTTATCGTGGGGCGGGTCCCAGTGAGGTTGAGCAGCAGATTTGCCAGCGCATCGAAGAGGCCGTTCACGATCTGAACGGGGTCAAAGAAATTCGCTCCACCGCGCGGCAGGGTCTGGGCACGGTATTAATCGAGGCGGAAACGGGCTACGACATGCAGCGCCTGACGGCTGAAGTGAAGACCCGTGTTGATGCCATTTCAACCTTCCCCGCTGATGCTGAGCGTCCCATCGTGACGGAGCTGGCGCATCGCCATCACATGGCAGTGGTCACTGTAGCGGGTGACATCGGGGAACGAGCACTGAAGGAACTCGGTGAGCAACTGCGCGATGAACTCGCTGCGCAGCCGCATGTTTCTGTTGTAGATCTGGTCAGCCCAAGGCCGTATGAATTATCGGTTGAAGTGTCTGAGTATAACCTGAGGCGCTATGATCTCGATTTTACTGATGTTGTAAATGCGATTCGCGGTTCTTCACTGAATTTGCCCGCCGGCGCTATCAAAACAGCCGAGGGCGATATCCAGTTGCAGACGCGCGGGCAGGCCTACAGCCGTCAGGATTTCGAGAACATTCCGCTGCTTAGTCGCAGCGATGGCACCCAACTGGTGATCGGTGACGTTGCCACAGTGCGCGATGATTTTGAGGATGTGGATGTCCGTACCCGTTTCAATAGTAAGCCTTCACACAACCTGCATGTTTATGTCACTTCAAACCCCAATACGTTGGAGACGAGTGAGGCCGTGCATGCCTGGGCTGAGGCCAGGGGTAAGCGCTTGCCACCCAACGTGGAATTGACGGTTTGGCGAGATTCGTCGGTGCCGTTCAAAGGTCGCGCCGATACGCTTATCAAGAACGGTATTGGCGGTCTCGCGCTGGTCTATTTGGTGTTGATGCTGTTTCTTCGCCCGCTGCTCGCGCTGTGGGTTTGCATAGGCATTGCGGTTGCCTTCATGGGTACATTCCTGTTGCTGCCACTGACCGGGGTAAGCCTCAACATGGTGTCCATGATGGCGTTCCTGCTGATCCTGGGCATCGTGGTAGACGATGCCATCATTGTGGGGGAGTCTATCTACTCGCATCAGATGGCAGGGGAAGCGGGCAGGAAGGGCGCCGTTAACGGCACACGCGCGGTGTTACGGCCAGTGATGTACGCTGTGATTTCCACCATGATTTTTATTGCGCCCATGCTGGTTCTGCCCGGCGATATGGCTAGCGCTGCTATCCCTATACCCATTGTGGTGATACTGGCCCTGACATTCTCACTGGTGGAGTGCCTGTGGATTCTCCCCTCGCACCTGTCTCATATGAAGCCGCCGCGACCGAGTAAAGTGGCGGCATTACGCAAGCTGGAGTCGTATCGACTGCGGTTCGCCAACGGCATGAGTGATTTTGCGCAAAAGGTTTATCGGCCGTTTTTGCAGCGGTGCTTGCACGCCAACCAGCTGGTGATCGCGATTTTCCTTGTGGTGTTGCTGTTCAGCATGGCGCTTTATGGCGGTGGCTGGCTGCGCTCATCGTTCTACCCGGCGGTGACGGCCGATTATACGGAAGCGGAGATCACGCTACCCGAAGGTGGGCCTTTCAGTGATACGCAGCGCGTATTGCAGCAGGTGGAGTCGGCGGCCCAACAGGTGAAAGTGGAACTCAACAGCGCCGCGCGCGACAACGGGGCAATGCCTCCTATTGGTCTCATTCACTCCCGCGCGCGTGAGCACGAGTTGGAGGTGACCATAGAAGTGCTTGGAACCGACGTTGATATCAGTGAAGTGACTGAGCACTGGCGCGGTCTTATTGGTGATTTAGGTCCGGTTGAGAGTTTCAATCTGGACTATACGTTTAACGAGCGCGGCAAGCCGATTACTTTGGCTCTGGAATCACCATCGCTGGACGATCTGCGGGCTGTGTCCGCTGAACTGCACGCTATGTTGGAGACCTATCCGGGTGTTTACAACATTCGCGACACGCTGCAATCGCCCAAGGAAGAGATTGTACTTGGTCTCAAGCCCGCGGCTGAAAACCTGTCGGTGACGCTGGCCGATCTGGCGCGGCAGGTGCGCGAAGCATTTTACGGTGCGGAAGCGCAACGAATTCCGCAGGTCAAGGAAGATGTCCGAGTGATGGTGCGTTACCCCGAGCGTGAACGTCTGTCTGTCGACAACCTCAGTGAGATGCGCGTGCGCACCCCCGCGGGTGATGAGGTGCCGTTTGATGTGGTGGCCGACGTGCGTTATCAGCCGGGCTACTTCACCATCGACCGTATCGATCGCAAGCGCTCCCTGAAAGTCACGGCCGACGTGCTGGCCGGTGTCGCAGATCCGCGCGCTGTCGTGAATGACCTTGTGACCAACCATTTGCCCGACCTGCAGGCACGCTACCCGGGGCTGACTCTGGATCTGGATGGCGAGTTACGGGAAGAGTCTGAATTTCTCGGCGCGATGCTGACCTACATGGGTCTGGCCATGCTGATTGTCTACGCACTTATGGCGATCCCGTTTCGATCCTACTGGCAACCCTTTCTGGTGCTAACGGCGGTGCCGTTTGGGTTTATGGGCGCTATCTTTGGCCATCTGATTTTTGATTGGCAAATCAGCATGTTTTCGCTGTTGGGCGTGATTGCTGTCGCGGGTGTGGTGGTGAATGATAATCTGGTGCTGATTGATCGCTGCAACCAATTGCGTGCCGCTGGTCACGATGTCTTTGAAGCTTTACTGCAAGGTGGCCAGGACCGTTTTCGGCCTATTATCCTCACGTCCATGACCACTTTTGTCGGCCTCCTGCCGATTATGTCCGAGACCAGTGTGCAGGCTCAGTTCCTGATTCCAATGGTCATTTCGCTGGCGTTTGGCGTGCTTTTTGCTACTGGAGTGACCCTCTTGCTGGTGCCCTGCCTGTATCTGCTTGGCGATCAGGTCTCCGCCTTCATGTTGCGGCAGAAGCGGTCGCTGCGCGCTGCGCTTGAAAAGCGCTAACCAGAACTAGCCCCGGGCGAGCTGTATACCGGTTAGCGCAATGCCAAAAAAAAGGCCCACTGAGCAGTGAGCCTTGAGGTGATCAGGTCAGCGCCTTAACCCGCTTGTGGTCCTGCGGCGACAACCGCATCAGATGCTTCAAACTTCGTGATGTTTTTTGCAAACAGCTGGGCCAACTTGAGGGCTTGCTCGTCGTAGGCGGCATCGCTTCCCCAGCCCTTGCGTGGATCGACATATTGAGCGTCGACACCCGGGATTTCAGTGGGAAAATCAAGGTTGAGGATGTCCAGATGAGCCTTGGGACCCTCGAGCAATGCGCCGCTCTGGCAGGCATGAACCACGGCTCGCGTTACCGGAATAGGGAACCTTGATCCGCTGCCGCCCGGTGCGCCGGAGCCGCCGATCCAGCCCGTGTTCACGAGGTAAACCTGGCTGTCGAAATCATCGATACGCTTCATCAAGAGTTCGGCGTAATCACTCGCTGGGCGCGGCATGAAGGGCGCGCCGAAGCAGGTGGAGAAGGTCGGGTGGATGCCCGCTTCTGCGCCCAGTTCTGTAGAGCCCACACGCGCGGTGTAGCCACTGAGGAAATGAAACGCCGCCGCTTCTTTGGACAAAATGGATACCGGTGGAAGAACGCCAGACACGTCGCAAGTGAGGAAAATGACGCACTTGGGTTCACCGCCGCTGTTGGTTTGCGTGCGCTTTTCTACATGCTCCAGAGGGTAGCAGCAGCGGCCATTCTCCGTGAGGCTGGTGTCGGAATAGTCTGCATGCCGATCATCGTCGAGCACCACGTTTTCAATAATGGCGCCGAAGCCAATAGCGTCCCAGATCACTGGCTCATTTTTTTGGCTAAGATCAATCGTTTTAGCGTAGCAGCCGCCTTCCAGATTGAATACTGCGCCCTTGGCCCAGCCGTGCTCGTCGTCGCCGATCAGGTAACGCTCAGTGTCTGCGGAGAGCGTCGTTTTGCCCGTTCCAGACAGGCCAAAAAACAGCGTGGTGTCGCCTTCCTCACTCACATTGGCGCTGCAGTGCATGGGCATCACGTCTTTCTCGGGTAACAGAAAGTTTTGCACCGAGAACATGGATTTTTTCATTTCACCGGCGTAGCGCATGCCTGCAAGCAAGACCTTGCGCTGGGCGAAGTTAATAATGACTACGCCGTCAGAGTGGGTGCCGTCACGCTCCGGGATACATTCGAAGCCGGGAACATTGAGGACGTTCCATTCGGGCTTGCGGCCTGCGTTGTAGTTTTTGGGGCGGATGAACATATTGCGGCCAAATAAAGACTGCCACGCAGTTTCGGTGGTGACTTTTACCGGCAGGTAGTGGTCACTGTGCTCGCCCACATGCAGGTGCGCGACGAAACGGTCGCGGATCGCTATATAAGACTGCATTTTATCCCACAGAGCGTCGAACTTGTCGCTGTCGAAGGGGCGGTTGACGCTGCCCCAATCGATGCTGTCTTCGGTGCTCGGCTCCTTCACCACAAAGCGGTCTGCGGGGGAGCGGCCGGTGCGATGGCCGGTAGTGATCAACAGAGCGCCGGTGTCGGATAATACACCCTCACCGCGTTTTATGGATTCTTCAATCAGTTTGGAGCTCGCCAGGTTGGTGTATATCTGGGCGGTTTGGATATCTAGCGTCATGGTGCGTCCTGTCGTTATAAAGTGCAGGCCAGAAGCGGTCTCTGCGCAATTTTACGGGCTTCACGGGGGCGCAATTATGTCAGAATCGAGGCCCTTTGCGAAATATATTGAGCATAAATACGGCTAATTTTGGCCAAAATGTGATCAGTGTAAAATTCTGGCTAAATGACCTTGCAGCAACGCATCAAGGTCATTGCGTTCAAAGCGATACACCAGGTTGCAAAACTCACACTCCATTGTGACACAACCCTGTTCTTCCAGAATGTCGAGAATGTCCTCCGGTGCCAGTGTGCTCAGCGCATTGCGGGTGCGCTCGCGCGAACATGTGCAGTGAAAACGTATCCCGCTGGGCTCAAATACACGGACAGGGTCCTCGTGGTAAAGGCGGTATAACAGTTGCTCGTTACCCAGCAAGAGCAGTTCAGGGCCCCGCATCGTGGCGGCCAGGGCACATATATGCTCCCATTGTTGCTGGCGGTCGGTATCATCGGGTGTGACCTGTGCCGGCAGTTGTTGCAGCAGCAGGCCGCCCGCGCGTTCGCCATCTGCGGCCAGCCAGATGCGCGTCTTCAGCTGCTCTGACTGTTCAAAGTAGCTATCGAGGCTCTGTGCCAATGAGCCCTGCTGCAGCGCTACGATACCCTGATAGCGCTGCCCGTTGGTGGGGTCGATGGTAATCGCCAATTGCCCATTCTGTAGTAATTGGTCGTTATTATTGGACGAAGCCTGCTCTGCACCGCGGGCAATGCCCCGCACCTGGAGAGTGTGGTCGCATTCCACCATTAACAGCGGTATTTGCCCTTCTGATCTGACCTGCAAGACCAGTTTCCCCTCAAATTTGAGGTTCGTGCTCAACAGCACGGACGCCGCGAGGAATTCCCCCAGCAGCCGATTGACTCCGTCGGGATACGGATGGATTGCCAGTATGTCGCGGTAGGCGCAGTGCAGGCGCGCGAACTCGCCGCGGATGTCGGCGTGCTCAAAGAGGAAGCGCTGGGCTTGATCGCTAGCGTCGGTTTGAGTTGTTTCTGCTGCTGGGCTCATGGGCGGTTATTTATCGTCATGGCTGGAAAGCTGTGTTGGAGGCGCCATTGACTGGTTAATGGCTATGGGCGCCCAGATGATGAGTATACAGCGTTGGGATAGTCGCAGGGTTCAGTATGTGAGCCCACACGTCGAAAATTACCACAGCACGGGGCTATTGGCGCAAATAGCGATTAAAGTATGGCAGTTCTGGCGTTCCAGCTCAGCCCCTTCTCACTGCTTGAGGATAAAAATCATGCGATTCAGTTATCAGGTCGGAATGTGTGCACCCGATCATTACCTTCCCCTCGCCAAAGCGGCGGAGCAGGCGGGTTTTCACGGGGTTTCCATACCCGACAGCATTTGTTATCCGCAGGAGGCCAGTTCCAAGTATCCCTATAATAAAGATGGTAGCAGAGAGTTTCTGGAAAGCGTGCCTTTTGTTGAGAGCTTGATAGCGGTCGCCGCGATGGCTGCGGCCACCGAGACCATCCGGCTCGCGACCTTCGTCTACAAATTAGCTGTGCGGCAGGCACCCGTTGTGGCCAAACAGGTACAGGGTATTCAGGTGCTGTCGGGCAACCGCTTCGATTTTGGTATTGGTATCAGTCCTTGGGAGGAGGATTTCGCGATCTGCGGCGTGCCCTGGGAGAAGCGCGGCAAGCGCTTCGATGAGCAGATCGACATTTTGCGCGGCCTGGAAACGGGCGATTATTTTGGCTATAACGGCGAAATGCATCGGATGCCGGCCAACAAGATGAATCCTGTGCCAAGCCAGCCGACGGCGCTCTTGATAGGAGGCCATACGGAGCCCGCCCTGAAGCGGGCCGCGCGAGTCGGCGACGGCTGGATGTGCGCCGGTGCCAGCATTGAGGAACTGGAGGCTTATATCGGCCGTATCGGCCAGTTGCGCAAGGAATATGGCACTGCTGACAAGCCTTTTCGAGTGTTTACCACGGGCCAGAATGCCTTCACGCCAGAGGGTATTAAGACGCTTGAAAGTATCGGTGTCTCCGACGTGATCATTGGTTTTCGCAATGTCTATGAAATGGAGGAGGACAAGCCTCTGGAGGAAAAAATCGCCATGCTGAACTGGTATGCGGGAGAGTTCATCCATGGCTGAGTTGTCTGCCAATACGCCGGTGCTGGTGGGTGTCGCCGCCGTGCAGCAAAAAATCGACGACTATCGAGTGGCGTTGGAGCCCTTGGCGCTGATGGAGCAGGCCTTGCGCGATGCCGCAACGGATGCGGGGTGCCCAGACCTCCTGCGGCAGGCAGACGAAATCATGGTGCCCAAAAGTATGTGGGGCTACAGTGATCCCGGCCGCCTGTTGGCAGACGCGTTGGGAGCGCAATCCGCTACTACTTTGCTGGCGGAGTTCGGAATCTTGCAACAGAGCCTGTTGACCCGCGCCTGCCAGCGCATCGAGTCTGGTGAAGCGCGTGTGGTGCTGGTTACGGGCGGTGAAGCCCGGTATCGCGAGCTCTGTGCGGGTAAAGCCGGGGAGCAGGCACCGCAAACACAGCAGGCTGGTGCAGAGCCAGGCATCACGCTTCGTCCGCAAGCAGAGATGTGGTCTTCCGTGGAATCTGATACCGGGCTCGGCATGCCAGTGGGCTATTACGCGATTATGGACAGTGCACTGCGCCACAAGCAGGGGTTGAGTGTGGATCAACACCGCGACCAGATGGCCGCGATGTATGCCCGCCTCAGCGAACGTGCTGCCGATAATCCCGACGCGTGGTCTGATCTGGTGGTGTCGGCAGAGCATATCCGCGAACACTCCGCGGCAAATCGAATGCTGGCGTTCCCCTACACCAAGCTCCACAACAGCCAGTGGAACGTTGACCAGGCCGCCGGACTGATATTGTGCTCCGCCGAGGTCGCGGAAGCATTGGGTATCGAGCGCAGCAAGTGGGTGTTTCCGCGCGCGTTTACCGAGTCGAACTGTATGTCGGTCGTATCCAGTCGCAAGGACATGGGCGCAAGTCCCGGGTTTCGTATTGCTGCGCAGGTGGCCATGGAGTTAGCGGGCCTTAATTTCAGTGATGTGCGCCTGTGTGAGTTGTATTCCTGCTTTCCCTACGCAATTCGGGTGCAGTTAGAGGAGTTTGGCATGCATCCGCTGCACAATGTCAGTGTGACCGGGGGTATGACGTTTGCGGGTGGGCCACTGAACAACTTCGTGTTTCAGGCGACCGTGCGCATGGCCCAACTGTTGCGCCAGAATCCGGCAGAAACGGGGCTGGTGACTGCTGTCAGCGGAATGTCGACCAAGCAAGCCTGTGCCTTGTGGTCGGCGACGCCCGGCGTCGACGGCTGGGCATGTGCCGATGTGACCGAGCAGGTGAGCTGCGAGACTGAGTTATGTGAAGTAGTGGCGGGTTTCTCTGGCCAGGGTTCGGTAGTGGGATACACCGTGCTGTACCAGGGTCAGGAACCGTGGCGCGCTGTGGCGATCTTTGATGTGCCCGGCGGTTGCCGCACTGCTGCCTACAGTGAGGATCCGGCGTTAATGGCGCAGATGATGGGCGAAGAATGCTGTGGTGCGAGCTACCCGTTGGATAATGGAAAATTCCACTGATTACCGACATTGCTGACCACAGCGTATGGGTAGTGGCTCAGCTTAAAGCGTGCTGAATATGGCGAGCCTGGGTGGCAACGTTACGGTTGGGACCGTGTCGCGACAGGACGTCGCCGCCCGAGCCTGCACATGGATGTGCGCTATTTGGCGTGTCCCGACTGTAACGTTGCCTCACTGGCTCGTGTTCAAAAGAAGCAACTAGATTTCAAACTACGCAACTACGCAACTACGCAACTACGCAACTACCGGCGCACATCTCGCGGTGACTTGCCTGTCCATTTCAGATAAGCCCGTCGAAAGTTGGATGCATCACTGAAGCCGACCATATAGGCAATACTGGACAATGGCAGCCGTTTGTTTTGCAGGTGCCGCGTGGAGTGTTCCGCACGGACCTGATCCAGTAAGCGTTGAAAGGATTGCTGTTCCTCGTCCAGTCGGCGCCGGTAAGTGCGCGGGGTGAGATTGAGCATGGCGGCGATTTGTGGCATCTGAGGGTACTGGCCCTCTAGCTTTCGCAGCAGGCGCAGCGTGCGTTCCGCGACAGATTTTTCCTCCTCCAGATCGGCCAGCAGGCGGGCGCATTCGGCTTCATAGAGATTGCGCAATACCGGGTTGGAAGAGGGTAACGCAGTGCTCAGTAAATCGCGATCGAACAGAATCCGCCCCTGCACTTTGTCGAACACCAGCTCTGCGCCGAAAACCTCGTAGTAAAGCGCACAGTGAGCGGGTTCGGGGTACGGAAATTCCATGTGCAGGGCAAGCTCAGGTGTATTCAGCAAACCGCGCAGGGTATTGATGAGCGCGCCGTAAAACAGCTCATAGCCGAACTCTACTGACGCTTCTGCCGGCGTGGTCACCATCGTCAAAATACATTGCTCGCCGACGGTTTCAAATTCGAAGTGTAGCCCTGAGGCCAGTAGATGGTTGTACTTCAGGAACAATTCCATGGCCTGTGCCAGATTCATGCAGGTCATAAACGCCTGGCCCAGAACCGCATGCGCACTCAAATTCAGGCGCAAACCGAGTTTAAGGCCAAGCGCCGGGTCACCGGTGAGCGCCTGAGCATTGGCGACCAACTGGTTAAAGTCCGCATCGAGTATGCGAGCCCCAATACCCGCAATGTCGGTACTTGCTAACGTGGTGCCCGCCAGCAACTTATTGCGGTCGCAGCCGCGCTGCTCAACCATATCGATCAGAATGAGTATGTACTGCGCGGGCGTTGTGGTGTCTGTCATGGGCTCATTTGGCCACAAATGACCGCAAAATGACAAGACTTTACCTTGCTGCGTCCATATCCATCGCTCATAGTGAGACTAGAGATATTTTTATGGAGCTTTAATTATGCAAGTTAAGTGGACTGAAAACACCCCTCGCAAGATACAGCGCTTCCCCGGCGCGGATTATCCCCAGCAAAATCCTGATCTGGAAGACGTTCTTACCAGTGCGGATGTTGACCACGTGGCGGAGATATTCCAGACGCCCCTGACCGGCTCATACAACTGGGATTACACCATTCAGGACGACAGAATCAAGAAGCTCTATGACCTGGGCAAGCAACTTAATTGGGACCCCGAGATGGATATCGATTGGGATCGTCCCTGGCCCTCGGAGACGCAGTCGCCGGAGATGATGAACCTGCATGACTACGAACCCTATCTGGCGATGGACGAAGAGACGCGAAAAGAGTTTTGGCTGCACATGAATGCCTGGAGTCTGTCGCAGTTCTTGCACGGCGAACAGGGCGCGCTATTGGTTGCCTCGCAACTGTGCTCTTGTGCCCCCACATTCAACGCCAAACTCTACGCTGCATCGCAAACCTTCGACGAAGCGCGTCACGTCGAAGTGTTCAATAAGTATCTGCAGCAGCGCATCGGTATGATGTATCCGATCAATACGCACTTGAAGAGCATTATCGATAAAATCCTGACTGATCCGCGCTGGGACATGAAGTTTATTGGTATGCAAATCGTTATTGAGGGGCTGGCGCTGTCGGCATTCGCCACGGCTCGTGAGACGACGCCTGATCCAGTGCTCAAGGATATTGTTTATCTGGTGACTCGCGATGAGGCGCGTCACGTTACTTTCGGGGTTAATTACCTGGAAGATTTTGTCAAGACCCTGACCGACGAGGAGCGAGAGGAGCGTGCGTTGTTTGCTTTTGAAGCTTGCGCGATCAGCCGCGAGCGCTTGGTGGCCACCGACGTATTCAGGCATTTTGGCTGGGATGTAGAAGAGGCCCGCAAGAAAGTCCTGGACGGTTTTGTGATGTCCACCTTCCGCAATCTGTTATTTCAGCGCGTGATTCCCAATCTTGGGCGCATTGGTTTGCTGACGGATAAGATCCGTCCGAAGTTCGAAACCCTCGGTATTCTGGATTATGAAAACCTCGCCACTGACGGTGACATCGATTGGTCTGTACTGGAGCGTCCGCTGGATACGCAGGAGGCTCAGTCATACGAGCAGAGTATGTTGGCTGAATTTGTCAAGGTGCATGACAAGGAAGCCAAGGTCAGCTCTGCTGTTTGACAGCGATCAGGAGTGCGCAGGAGGCAGTAAAAAGTAAATAGGGAGGTGCCAGGTACAGTAGGCGTTACTCTCTCCTTAGAGCCATATAAAGCGCAGCCTTGCTCTGGGATAGAACCATTAAATCCCAGACACAAAAAAGCCGGCAATTAAGCCGGCTTTTTTGTGTCTGGGATCAGGGTCAGGCGGCCGCGAGGGCCTTGACCTGAGCGTTCAGGCGGCTCTTGTGACGCGCTGCCTTATTCTTGTGAATGATGCCCTTATCTGCCATACGGTCGATGACGGGTACAGCACTGTCATAAGCGGTTTTGGCGGCTGCAGGATCACCGCTGCCGATGGCAGCATTGACCTTCTTAATCATCGTCCGCACCATAGAGCGCAGGCTGGAATTGTGAGTGCGGCGCTTTTCCGTTTGGCGAGCGCGTTTCTTTGCTTGTGGTGAGTTGGCCACTGTAAATACCTCAACGGGAGTCAAAAAAATTGGAGGCAAGATTATTCACATTGGCGCGTCGCTTGTCAACCGTCGTCTCGCTGGTTTGCTCAAGGCGAAGTGATGTACACTAACGCCTACTAGTTGTTATTGGCCCGGTTATAGGGGGTGACATTCATATTTATGGAAAATTCAGCGATAGCGACCATGGATGCACCTAGTACGTCCGACCGAATTCTCAATGCCGCAGAAGACCTGTTCGCCGAAAAAGGTTATAGCGCTACATCACTGGGTGATGTGGCAGATCGCGTGGGGATCCGTTCGCCGAGCCTCTACAATCACTTTAAGAATAAGGAGGCTCTGTACGAAGCGGTACTGGAGCGTCTGTTGGCCGATTTCTCTGCCCCTCTGGCCGAGTTAGACAGCGGCCCGGTTACTAACGAGAGGGTGTTTAGCTGGCTGGAGAGGATTGTTCGCCAGCATCATGCCAATCCCAATCTGGCCAGGCTGCTGCAACATGCTGCATTGTCGGGTGGGCCGCACACCAACGAGCTGATTGATCGGCTCTTTCGGCCGATGTTCAAACCCGCCGCCAAGATGGAAGGTGGGAATCTCACCCTGTTTGAAAATACAGGTCTGCAGCCTTGGGCTGTTATGGCATTCAACAATCTGGTGATGTCCTACGTCACTATGGCGCCAATGTATCGGGATCTACTGGGTCAGGACCCCTTCAGCGAAGCGGCGCTGGATAACCAGCTAAACTTGATTAAAATGCTATTGCGTGCAGTATTTGAATATAAGGGAGATTCATCCCCGGCGGCCTGATGGCGCAGGTCGTTCCCCCGGTTTTAAGAGGTCAGTACCATTTCATGTTGATTTCAGACGCAGTACATATCTGGCGCGAGTCGGATGGCGATTATCATATCGAATGGCAAGCCAGTCACCCAGACACACAGGTGTCGGTAGAGCCGCTTTCATCCAGCGGAGAAGTGAGCGCTCACTATAGTGAAGATGCCCCCCGTATGAGGCTGTCTGGCCTGAAGCCTGGGAGTCGGCATTATTTTCGCCTGCGCGATCAGCACGGTACAGAAGTGCTGGCGGCCGAGCGTAAACTCGGTATGCAGGGTACCCCCAATTTTCGTGACTTTGGTGGTTACGCCACGACTGAAGGGCGGCAAGTCAGCTGGGGTTTTCTGTTTCGCTCCGGGCAATTGTCCGGCCTCAGCGACCAGGACGTCGAACTGCTGGCCAGCTTGAAACTCGATCTGGTGTGTGACTTCAGGCGGCAGGAGGAGCAGGAGGGAGATCCCAGTCGTCTGCCTCTGAGCAATCCTCCGCGGATTGTCAGCTTGCCGATTATTCCCGGCAGCAACTCGCGATTTTTCGAGAATACCGACGGGCAGATGGGCGATCGGCAAGCCATGTTTGATTTCATGCTGGAGATTAACCGCGATTTCGCCGAGGCGCAGACGGCAACCTATGCGCAGATGTTTCGAGAGATTCTGAGCGTCGATGACGCGCGATTTCTGGTGCACTGCGCCGCGGGTAAAGACCGTACCGGGTTTGCCGCCGCAATCATTCTTATGGCGCTGGGTGTATCGCGCGATGTAGTGATGCGCGATTACATGCTAACGGGCCAGTTCTTCCAGCCGCAGAGTGAAATGGCCCGCCTGCGCGAGAAGTACCAGATGCAGCATATGGATTCAGACTCAATTCTGCCGATGCTGGAGGTGCACGAAGATTATCTGACGCGCGCATTATTTGCCATCGAACAAAGCTATCCGTCAGTAGAGGATTATCTGGCCGAGGCGTTGGGTGTGGGTGCCTCCGAGGTGGTGGAGCTTAGGGCGCGCTACCTGGATTAATGTCTATAAACTTAAGGGCCGCCCTGTGTTGGGCGGCTCCAAAGGGGTGCTGTAGCAGTCCAGCTAGACGGCTTTACAGGCATCTTTTGCCGCGTTGATTTGCTTCTTCTCGCAGGTTTCACTGGTGGCATCTCCAACACACCATTTGCCGCGGTTATTCCAGGCCGTTAGCTCAGCTTTCTTGCCGTTGGAGCACTTTACGGTGTATGTCGAATAGGCTGTGCCGTCGCCGGTGGCGGCTTTTGAGTTAAATACGATGCTGGTGGGTCTGGCTGCCAGGCTGGCGGCAGAGAAAAGTATCAGCGCAGACGCCGCTGCGATTTTTACGATGTTCATGTTAAGTCCCTCGTGATTCTCAGTGGGTGTTTGTACCGACGAATGTGGCCGTGTCCGACCGACTTCGGATAGCGGTAGTATAAAGGCAAGGAAGGGGTAGCTAGAGTTACTATTTCGTAACTATTTGGGTATTTTGGTAACAATATCTATTTTTCTGCGAGATAATCGTGCTATCTAATTGTTTTTAATGTTATTTATTTAATTTTAGATGAGTTTCGATGGGAAACGTTAACAAACTTTCATCTCGAGAAGGTAACAGATGCCACTTTTGGGGAGGCATGGCAGTGCTTCCAATGATGTGGAAGTGGGCTGTCGTTACGGGTCGGATCTTGGCAGACTTTGTAGCGGGCACAGCAGCGGATGGCGAGGGTGGCGAGAGTTTTTTCGGTGGGCGCTTGTTCGCACAGGCCAGATGACTCGCGACGCGAATTTAGTTATGGTGTTGCCCCTTCAAAATAAGAGAATACTGGCTTGACCGACCCCTTTGCAGATATCCGGCCCTATCGGGATGATGAAGTGGCGGGAGTCCTGTCAGATTTGCTGGGCAGTGCAGCATTCCTGGACATTCTGGCGGCCTATCGTCTTGGCCGCCGCGTCAATTTCTTGCCCCGTCCCATGCGGGCTCTGCTGCGACCTCTGGTGCGGCACTTACTCGCCCGCGAGGTGCGGGGCGTATCGGATGTGCGCAGCATGCAAATCGTCATTGAGCACTACATGACTCGCATGATCGAAGCGTCCACGGGTGGATTTAGTGTTTCGGGATTGAACAAGCTCGACCCCGGGCGCTCTTATCTCTTTATGAGTAATCATCGCGATATTGCCATGGACCCCGCTTTTACCAATTATGCGCTGCATGGCAGTGGCTTTGAAACCGCGCGTATTGCCATTGGTGACAACCTGCTCACCATGCCTTGGGTCTCAGACTTGATGCGCTTGAACAAGAGTTTCATTGTGAAGCGCTCCGTGAGTGGCCCCAGGGAATTGCTGGCGGCCTCGAAGAATCTGGCCCACTATATTCAACACTCGTTGCTTGCCGAGCATTCGTCGATATGGATTGCGCAGCGCGAGGGGCGCGCCAAAAATGGCGTGGATCGCACTGAGCCGGTTATTATCAAAATGTTATCCATGAGCAGGGACAAGCGCGAGCAGGAATTTGGCGCTCATATTCAAGGCCTGAGCATCGTGCCGGTGGCTATCTCCTACGAATTGGATCCTTGTGATGCAATGAAAGCCAGTGAGCTCTGCCAAAAGGCTTCCAAAGGCCGCTATGAGAAAGGTGAGCAGGAGGATGTCGCCTCTATTGCGCAAGGAATTTCCGGCGATAAGGGGCGCGTCCATGTCTCGTTTGGGACGCCACTCGGCGACGGGCTGGATACCCCTGATGCCGTTGCAAAGGAAGTAGACAGGCAGATCGTGTCCGGCTATTGCTTGCACCCCACGAATCTGTATGCGTATCGTCGCTTGCACGGCGCGGATGCACCCGTGCCGGAGCAACTGTATCGGGAGGAGGGCGATTGCAGCCTGCCCGCCTTCGCAGCACGCATCGAGGCAATGCCCGAAGCACACCGTCCTTATGCGTTAGAAATTTACGCCAATGCAGTAGTAAGCAAATTGGCCTTGGCCGGCCGCGCGCAGACGTCTTGCTGAACGACGATATCAAGGACCGCATTCGCGAGGCCTATAGCGCCATCGTAGAGAGTAAATCCCTCAAGTCACGGTGGGGGCAGCGCCAGATGATTGCCGAGATCGCCAATACACTCGCGCGTATCCCGCCCATTGATGTCGAAGATCGCAAGCTGCCCGCCGTGTGCGTGATCGAAGCGGGCACTGGCACCGGCAAAACAATTGCTTACGCGGCAGCGGCTATCCCCATGGCGCAGGCGTTGGGTAAGCGCCTTGTGGTTGCCACCGCCACGATTGCGCTGCAAGAGCAATTCATTAACAAGGACTTGCCAGATATCCGTCAAAGCAGCGGTATGAACTTCAGCTTTGCACTGGCCAAAGGTCGGCGGCGCTACGTGTGTTTGTCCAAGCTGGATCGTCTGCTGGCGGAGGGGCAGGGTGCCGCTGCCTTGATTCCACTCTACCCCGACGAGTTGAGCGCGCCGACCGAGATGGAGGCCCTGCCCATCTATGATTCGATGCTGGATGCGCTGGGTCGTGGTGAGTGGGACGGCGACCGGGATAACTGGCCCGACAGCATGCCGGAAGAAATCTGGTATAACGCAACCACCGACCACAGTCAGTGCAGTGGCCGACGTTGTCCCAATATCAGCCAGTGCAGTTTCTATCGCGCGCGCGACCAACTGCAAAGCGCTGATATTATTGTTACCAATCACGATCTGGTTTTATCGGATCTTGCCCTCGGCGGTGGCGCTATCCTGTCGGCACCAGAAGACAGTATCTACGTGTTTGACGAGGGGCATCATTTGCCCGATAAGGCGCTATCGCATTTTGCCAGCTTCTGCCGCTTGAGTTCCACCATCGCATGGTTGCAGGATAGCAAGAAGGCGCTAGCTCAGGCAGCGCCGGCTCTGACCAGTTTGCAGAGCATACTGCGTCTATTGCAGGGTCTGCCCGCACAGATAGATGACGCGGTTGCTGCTCTGCAGGTTGCGGAACAAGTGGTCGAGACGCTATTTGATGGTGCCGAGTTAACAGGCAATCGGGATGATCAACAATTGCGCCTGCAGCACGGCCTGGTGCCAGCGTCGCTCATGGATGTTTCGAAATCGCTTGCAGCACAGTTTCAGAAATTGAGCACAACGTTCTCGCGTCTTGAAGATATTCTCGAAGAAGCCATCGATGATGAGCACGCCGGCCTGGATAAATCGGATGTCGAGACATGGCATATCAATGTCGGCGGCATGCTGGGCCGGTCGGAGGGAGCGCTGGCGTTGTGGCAGGAGTATGCGGTGAGCGGCGCGGGCGAGATGCCGCCCAAGGCGCGCTGGATAACCCTGCTCAACAATAGCGCCGCGCAGTTTGGTTTTGAACTGCGCTGTAGCCCGGTGCTGGCTGCCGATATCCTGCAGGACTGTTTGTGGTCGCAGGCTGCTGGCGTGATCGTGACCTCGGCCACCATCACCGCGCTGAACTCGTTTGATCGTTTCAAGCTGCACTCGGGTTCGCCGGAAGAGGCTAACTATAAAGTAGTGACCAGCCCCTTCAATTATGCCAATGCAACGTTCAGTGTGCCCGCAATGGACTGTGACCCCAGCGATGCACCGGCGCATACCAGTGCGCTAATCGAGATGTTGCCATCCATCCTCGATCACGATGAGGGCAGTCTGGTGCTGTTCTCGTCACGTCGTCAAATGCTGGAGGTGTATCAAGGCGTCACCGATGAATTCGGTGGCCGCATTTTGATGCAGGGCGATTACAGCAAGCAGGAGATTCTGCGCAGACATAAGGAGGCCATTGATGATGATCAGGGTAGTGTTATTTTTGGTCTCGCCAGTTTTGCAGAAGGTGTAGATTTGCCGGGTGATTACTGCCGCCATGTGGTGATTGCCAAAATTCCGTTCGCCGTTCCGGACAGCCCTTTGGAGGCAGCACTTGCCGAGTGGGTAGAAGCGCAGGGGCGCAATGCCTTTATGGAAATTAGCGTCCCGGACGCGGCGCTGCGGCTAGTGCAAGCCAGTGGAAGACTGTTGCGCACCGAGCAAGACACAGGGCGAATTACGCTAATGGATCGGCGGATTCTCACCAAGCGTTACGGCCGCGCAATCCTGGATTCGTTGCCGCCTTTTCAGCTGCGGCTGGGATAAACAGCTTGCGCATCGCTGCTCAGCTGGTCTGCAGTGATATGCGGATTCAGGCGCATGTTGGATGCAGCGCTAAATATGTTGCACAGTAGGGTTAGTAACAGAAACAGGCAATCTCACAATGACAGCAACTCTGTTGTTTGATTCCCGTTTGCCTCTTCGCTATTTCAACATCCTGGCACGCTGCCCGTCTTTGTGACCACCAAAGTGCTGTAGTCAGTGCTGCTCTGCAGTGTCACTGGAAGGGTGATCTCTCCTTGCAGCAGTACGATTGATCGACCTGTGTGCCCATTGAGAGACCATTCGACGATATCACCATTATCAAGAGTCAAAAGGCTGGAGGGTCGTGTTCGCAAGGTGACCTTGAAGCTGGCTTCTATTGGTTGATCGTCGATGCTCGGGTGTATGTCAGTTAGTCGTAGATACCGTATGGCGACTTGTGCCGTGTACTCGGTGGTTGTCTTAGTGCGACTGTCCCAAGCCAGTCCAATGTTGTAGCCACCGATGGGCCCCGATATGTTGGCCGTGGATTCCGTGAAAGCAACAATAAAGGGATCGTCCAGTCTGACGTCCTGGTTGGGCGCGGCAAACATGTTGTTGTAGGGCAATGCAGCGGCACAAGAGGGCGTTGGCAGCGCATGGCCGCAGTCATGCCACAAGGAGTAGCAGGAGATGCGGTACTTGTCGCAGACACGCTGTAGCCAGTCCTGGTTAAAGAAAACGACGCGGTCGGAGGGGCTTCCCTGTATGAAAAAGTACATGAATTTGAGCTGGTCGCTCTGTACCTCGTGGTCAGCAAGCGACGTGTCGAAGTCTCCCCACGCAACCCGGATATTATTGGTTCGCTGGTAGAGACCGTCGTCGTCAAGAAAGCCCAGTGGCGCCTGACCTGCGTTGATCTTGGTGATTTGGGCCTGCATTTCTGGGTCAACCAGTCCGAACATTAGTGGCTGTAAGAGGGATGTTGATGCGCCATAGCTGCTGCCTTCCAGCGTCAGACCAGCACCCCAGTCGACAAGATCACCCCATAGCTGCCCGACCTTCCTGGCCGCCGTTGTGTAGCGCTCCGCTGGCGAGTTCCCGAAGAACGGCCCACCGAATCCCCATGGTGATGTGCCCTCCACAGAGTGCGTTGCCGCTGTTGGGTAATAGTCATTGCAATTTTTTACAACAATCTTATTTGCTTTAGAGAAGTCCCAGGTGGGGCAGTTGGATGCATTTCCATAGCCATCCCAGCGCAGAACGATAGGATACTTACCCGCTTTTGTTGGCACCAGAAAGCCAACCGGATAACTCATATTAAAACCAGCAGGGCCGTAGGTATCGTTGATCGCGAATTGACACACGTGAAATTTGATCAAGGAGTTGGGGAACGGGACGGCCGACTCTGCGCAAGTCAGGTCATCAGGATTGCCTGCCGAAGCGCCGATGGTAGTCAGCAGTGTTATGAAAAAAGCGAACAGTTTCAAGCGCATAATGCCAATCTATAGATACTAGCGCCACCGGCGTTATGGATCGCAACGCCGATAATAAGTCTCTTAATCTCTCGCATATTCTCTGATGCCCTCCAGGTACTTTCACCGTGCTTTGCTGACATTAATGCAGTGTTCCGATAGCACCTGCTGTCGGTTAAAAATTCAGTGATCGTTGAGCTAGCACATGATATGCGTCGTGGCTATGTACGACAAGCGCCTCGTTAAAATGAAGGCTAAACAGGAGGGGGTACTCTGGCCAATTGACATGGCTGGAGCGGATGGTGGGAATCGAACCCACGTATGCAGCTTGGGAAGCTGCCGTTCTGCCATTGAACTACACCCGCATTTTGTCAGTACGCACGGCTGAGAATGCCGCCCGTGCGGAGCGCCAGACTAACCCTATCGTCGAGCGCGGTCAAAGCACATGTCGAGTTCCGGAACTATCGGGTAATATGCTGACTTTCATGTAAATCTCGCTTTGGTTTAATCTCCAGAGGTTGGATTCCCAGCGGTCATTGGAACAGGGCGAGCATGCACACTGAAATTGCAGAAGTACTTATCGATATCGAGGCCCAGTTGCGCCAGCTCGGGCAGTGGGACATGGTACCGCCCAGTTCAGCGGCGCTGGCATCCGTTGAGCCTTTTTCTGTCGATACACTCACCCTGCCGCAATGGCTACAGTTTATTTTTCTGCCAACGCTTTATCGCATGATGGAGGAGGGCCAACCGTTGCCGCCGCGCAGCGGCATCGCACCCATGGCGGAGGAATATTTTCGTGGTACGGGTCTCAGGAGTGGAGAGTTAGAGGTGGCTCTGGCGCGGATAGACGAGCTACTATCCAGAGGCGATCAAGCGTAAATCCAGCAGTCCGTTGTGCCAGCGCTGGTATCATTTCATCGCTGCTTAGTATGCCAATTCTCTTGAGCCTACATCCAGCGAGCCGTAACGCTCGCGTTCGAGCGTACCAATCGGTGGCCTAAATTCCCGCGTGGGCTCGACGGAAACACCGTCCTCTTCCGGCACCGCCTGTGCGCCGTCGATAGCGGCTGAACCGACAGGCGCCACCCAGTCCCGGACGTTACGGAAGCTGAGGTTTATCGCCACGTTGTTTTCTTTAATGCCTTCACCCAGCAGGAAGTCTCCGCCTCCAAACACCAGATTGTTTGCTACCAGCACATAGGCTCCCGCGTGATTTCTCACCAACGTACCGGTCATCGCCTCGTTGACGAGGGTGTTGTTCACAACGAATAGGCGGCGCTGTTGGTCGGTTCGCTCCTCGCACCCTTCGGCGCCATAGCCTATGGCATCTGAGTTTTCTGTGGTTGGCGCCTGTTGCATGTCATTGCCGATGATGTAGCTCAGGCCGCAGTTGGGCAGGTCTACCAGGCGGCTGGAGTTGCCGCTGGCGACATCTTCGATGCGGTTGTACAGAATGTGGTTTTCCAGCGCTCTGGATTTGATCTGGTGGCCGCGATCCGTGCCTTTGAAGTGGCTGCCCGTGATCGTGAAACTCTTTAGTCCTCCGACATAAATGCCATGGCTGAAAGTCCCCTCGCGTTTCTGGAACCAGAAGCGCGAGGACTCAATGACCAGGCTCGCCTCAAGGTGCGCGCCGGTTAAAACCGAAAATTCATTGTGGTGAAAGTATGTGTTGCGCAGTGTGAGATCGCCGCCCTCATGGCGGATGCCCGCGCCGTTGGTGTCGACGACCCGCGCGCCGGAGAACTCCATGTTCTCTATCACGATGTTATTGCCGCTCACGATCCAGATCGCCTTGTTGTTAGGAATCAGCTTGGTGGACTGCAAGTGCGCCATTCCGCCGACGCCGCGCAAGGTGATATTTTCCTGCCTCCACGTTGTGTAATCGTTCACATATGTGCCGGCATCGATCTCGATGGTGTCGCCAGACTTGGTCATTGGAGCGGCGTCGCTGGGTGTTCTGAGCTTGCGTTCCGGGCCTACCAGCCAGGTCGTCGCGGTGGACAGAGTGCGCGGTTTGGCCGCGGGGTCAGCCGGCTGAGCATTGGAAGATGCCGCTGGGAAAATTGTGGACGAGACTACGCAGAGTAGGGCGAGGTAAAATATGAGCCATTCCCGTAATCGAGTTTGGGCTGCTATTAGCTTGTCCGACAGCCACCGCTGTGAGTCATTCACCACACGTCATTCCCTGTTTTTACCGGTATTTGGAGTTTCCCCATGGCGAAGGCTTGGCAAGCGTTGAGATATACAAAGCTTCAACCTTATCTCTGGCCCAGGGGGTTTTACGTAAAAACGTCAACGATGATTTTATCGATGGATCACTAGTAAAACATTTTATGGCAATTTTCTGAGCCAGGCCATCCCATCCGTAGTGTTCCACCAGGCGTGTAACAATCATCTCCAGTGTAAGGCCATCCAATGGGTTGTTTGCTTGTTCACTGCTCATGATTGTTCTGCATTTATATTTTGGTCCGAATTGCACTGACTTAAGCAGCTAGCTGGGCGCCAAACCGAGTAGAGCTGTTCGGTATGCGTCGTAAAGACCTACCCATAAATAGGGGCAGACCCTCCCTGTAGGCTCGCCTCGCGGATGGCCGCCCCACGGATGGCCGCCCCACCCATACCCATAAGAAGTGGCGGGTTTCCTTGGCCGCAGATGATCCATTCAATCTCCATGCGCTTTGACGCTTCTGTGCTTGCCTGCAATCAGAGTAGGTTTTATTTTGCTCTCCGTCGCAGGCTATGCGGTTCCTTTCTCCGCTTTTTTCACACGAATTTTGTTACTGGCAACCGTCCTATTATTAAGATTCTGCATTGCCGATTTGGCCTCCCCGGCTTTTGGCATTTCCACAAAGGCGAAACCCTTAGAACCCCCGGTGATTTTATCTGCTACCAGATCACACGATTGTACGGTGCCATATTGTTCAAAGAGTTCTTTCAACTCTTCTGCGCTGGTGCTTCGGGCAAGATTGCGAACGAGTAACTTCATGAGGGGATCGACCATGGCATGTGTATGAAGTGCATAGTACTTCATTCAACGCGTTCACGCAGGATGCCGCAGAATAAGAGGGTATCGTGCTGACTACTGGAAATCCGCGCTGGCATATATACTGGATTGCGAATCTACATTGTTGGCGTCTCGGAGAATACATGACCCTGAAAAAACGTATCGCTATCACGCTGCCCGCAGGCCCCAACATTGCAGATACGATTATGCGTCTAAGATGGGCGGAGGATAACGGCATCCCCGATGCTTGGTTCAGCGATTCCGGCGCGCCCGATACCCTCACTCAGATAGCTGCCGTAGGACACCATACCCATAATATTCGCATTGGTGTGGCGGTCACCCCGGTCTATACCCGCAGCCCTTCAGTGCTCGCGGCATCAGCCAGCGTCATTAGCCAGGTTATACCAGGTCGCTTTATATTGGGCCTTGGCTCATCCAGCCAGACGATTATGGGGCAGTGGAATGGTATACCGCTCGAAAAGCCGCTCACACGGGTGAAGGAAACCGTGCAGCTGGTGCGGCAGATGCTCACGGGAGAGAAAACAGACTTTCAGGGCGAGACGCTGTTCAGTCGCGGCTATCGACAAACACCCGCAGAAAACCCGCCGCCGATTTATGTCGGCGCGCTGCGCCCGAAGATGATTGAGATGGCCGCGGAGGTGGGTGATGGCGTTATTTTCAATCTTTGGCCCAAAGGGGCTCTGCCAAAAATGATGGAGGCGTTAAAACGCGGCGCACAAAACGCCGGAAAAAACTGGCAGGACATTGAAGTGGTGAACCGCGCGATGGTGTTGTGTACCGACGACAAACCGATGGGCAGGGAAATATTCCGTGCCGCTTTTGGTCCTTACTATGCCACACCGGTGTACAACAAATTTTTGGCGTGGGCAGGCTATGAAGAAGCCGCGAAGACTATTGAGGAAGGCTGGGCCGAGAAAAATCGAGAGAAAACTGCTGGTGCGCTTACCGATGATTTGATTGACGAGATCGCTATCATCGGCAACGAAGACGAGGTACGAGCACGCATTCAGGCGGATGCCGACGGCGGCGTGCATACCCACATAATTGCCCCAATGGCGGCTACTGCGGCAGATCTGGAGCGTACCTTTAACGCCTTCACGGCGGCGAAATTTCAGTTTAACTAACACAAGTGGATTTGGACCAGACGAATAACTTCACGGTTTTTACTTTGACTTTAAATGTTCTACCCTAAATGTTGCTTTACTCTGACCCGCAATATTTGCTCAATATTGCGTTTAATCTCATGCTACGGACAAAAGGGTGTAGGCTTGCCTGCAGTCGGCCCCCGCGCCGACCTGATAAAAAGATGCACCTGGAATCTGAAACCAAGCAATATCTGAATAATAAAAAATCAGGTTAGAATGCCCAAAAAGCATAAAAAAACCAACCATCACGGCGCTGACTAGCCCAACTATTAGAGAGAGAATCGTATGCAGCTGAGTGATTTTGAGCAACATATTGTCATCGTAGTATATTGCAGCGCTCTAATTCCACTCGCACTGATTATTGCTCTTAGCTTTGCCAAAAAAATATCAAAGCACGACTTGGGATTGTATATGGCAGGGTTTCTGATTTGCGCATTGGGCTGGGAAATATGGTTCACCTATGGTCTGGTCGATGGCCAAGCAGTAGAAGCCAGGCGTTCAGCCGCTTTAAATGCCGCTATACCTCAGAATATAAACTGGCTATTGAACTCTTTGGCTGACGCTGCCATTTGCATGATTGGTTTAATCCTCATAAAACGCCTCATCGGCTATAAGGCTTTGCAGCAATGGAGCTGGCCAGCATTTGTCCTATTATCCGTTTGGTTTATTGGGCAGAATTTGTATGTAGAATTAATGGTTTATCATGGTCAATTACACGTGGATACGCAATTATCGTGGGCGCCTCTGGTCCCTACCGGGCCTTGGTTTAATCCTGTGTTATTCTCTATAGCTGATCGTACAGCGACGCTACAAGGTCAGGTATCGTGGTTAATTATGACCCCACTATTTTACGGGCTGATATTAAAAACCTATCGCAATATTCCTGCTAAGTGAAGAAGCGCTATCCTCCCAGGTTCTATCGGTACTTGGTGCCGCCAACTTTATTCTAGTTGTCTGCTGTGGCGGTAAAGTTCTATTGTAACACTTAGGTTTTTGCCTTTTCATGATGGTCTTGTCATGGTTCATCGCTGTCGCGTCGTTTACGCGCGTGGCAGTGTGTTCGTCATGGGTCGGCAGGATCAATTAAGTCGAGAGGAAACTAGGGCCTCGGTCCAGCGCTCGTGTAAGCTAGGTCAACAAATATGAGATAGGAAAGTGTCATGATTTGCCGTTATTTTATTGTTATTGTCGTACTACTGTCCGTCTTTGGTTGCAGCAGCAGCGATGGCAGTATAAGTGAACTTATTGACCACGGTAATGACGATCCTTCAAATGACAATGATTCGCCTCTGGGTGATCCTAATGATGGGTTGGTGTCTGGCGACCCACAGTACCTCTATGTACAGACGGCAGAAGCCGCAGACATGATCTCCGATACGACACTGGTTATACCGGTCACTCGAGATATCTTTGCGTTTACCGACAGACCGGCCCGGCAGTTCACTTATCTGACTGCGACTGAGTATGCTGCACTTTGGGATGAGTCCGCAGGGAGCAATAGCTTTTCCGCAGACCCACCCAATGCCGTACTCACATGGGTGCACGGTGATAAAGTGATTGAAGCAGAGGTGATTGTCCGCGACGTTACGGTTGATTATGGCGGCACGCTAGAGTCTCTCGTGTATGAAGTGACGCTGGAGACCGCGACAATGCCGCATGCACAAATGTCTTCTGTGTCACTGTTTGTAGACGGGTGTAATGTGGCATGTATACAAGCGAGTGTTGATAGTTTTGAAGGGTGTATGGGGGACGATTACCCTCTCTGGGCATCTTATTTGGAACAAGGAGCTCCTCCTGACATACTTGACAGTGAGTCTTCTTTGATCAGTGGGTTTAACCTATGGACACTGATTAATGCGCCAGCCCAAGAAGTTTGCGGTAGATATCTCACATTGAATTCCTAGCTAAGGTAGGCCCCAAACCTTAAGAAACACGCGGTCAATAAATTACGCCAGAACTGTGTGTCGATGGATGCGGTCTGAGCTATAGGCTGCATTCACATCTTGGATACGTCAGCCCTAATCAATATGAAGCGGAGATGGTGAAACTGAAAAAGCCGCTTAACGCGGTTGCAAGGAAATGTTGGACCGCGTCATTACTTGCTTTGACATCTAAGTGCCATGTTTGGGCCTAAGTAAATGCCATTCGGGTCAGAATAGAATGGCATTGGCTTGTGCATCATCGACCCGACAAGGCGCTCAAAACGGGTCAGGGTCTTACTCTTTCTAATGCAGTATCCGATCCCCCCGCATCTCTGCCTGTAAACCCTTTGACTGGTCTGCCGCTGCAGCAGCCGCTTCCTGCTGCTGCATATAGTTACGCAAGCGACCGACGACGCTGGTCATTACGTCGATGGTCTGGCTGATTTGATCCAGCGCCATGAGGATTGTTTCTGTTTCGCTCTGGGTCTTGTCGCTACTCGCCATTTGAGATTCCTCTAGTTTGTGCGTATCAATCCCACGTCAGGGCGCCGCCTGTCTGGTATTCGATAACCCGTGTTTCGAAGAAGTTTTTCTCTTTGCGCAAGTCCATGATTTCCGACATCCAGGGGAACGGATTCTGTGTGCCCGGATATTGCTCGGGCAGCCCCAGTTGAGAGAGGCGTCGGTTGGCGATGAAGTGCAGGTATTCTTCCATCATTGCTGCATTCATGCCCAGTACGCCGCGCGGCATGGTGTCGCGGGCGTATTCTATTTCCAACTCGGTGCCTTCCATAATCATCTGGATGGATTCCTGCTGGAACTCCTTGGTCCACAAGTGTGGATTTTCCAATTTAATCTGGTTGATGACGTCGATGCCGAAATTAAGGTGCATGGACTCATCGCGCAAGATGTACTGGAACTGTTCGGCTACGCCGGTCATTTTGTTGCGACGACCCATGGAGAGAATCTGGGTAAAGCCGCAGTAAAAGAAGATGCCCTCGGTCACGGCGTAGAAACCGATGAGGTTACGCAACAGCGTTTGATCCGCCTCATCGGTCCCGGTTTTAAAGTTGGGGTCGCTTAACTCGTGGGTATGGCTAAGGCTCCACGAGGCCTTCTTCGCCACTGAGGGAACCTCGCGGTACATGTTGAAAACTTCGCTTTCATCCATTCCCAGTGATTCGATGCAGTACTGGTAGGCGTGCGTGTGAATGGCTTCCTCGAAGGCCTGGCGCAGGATGTACTGGCGGCATTCGGGGTTGGTGATGAGGCGATAAATAGCCAGCACCAGATTGTTGGCCACCAGGGAATCCGCCGTGGAGAAGTAACCGAGGTTGCGCTGCACAATGCGGCGCTCGTCGTCGGTCAGGCCCTCTGGGTTTTTCCAGGTCGCTACGTCGGCGGTCATGTTGACTTCCTGGGGCATCCAGTGGTTAGCGCAGCCGTCGATGTATTTCTGCCAGGCCCATTCGTACTTGAACGGCACCAGCTGGTTGAGGTCGGCGCGGCAGTTGATCATTGCCTTCTCGTCTACCGAGATACGGGCTGCGCCCATTTCCAGCGCTTCCAGACCCGGTGCAATGTCGAGATGATCCAGGGCCTGCACTGCGGCCATTACCGCTTCAGCGGCAGCTTCGGCGTCTATCGCAGTCTGGGCAGGCGACACGCCTGATTTGGCTGTGATTGACGAGCCTGTTGTCAGCGGCGCAATTGCCGGCTGCGGCGCTGTGACTTTGGCCGGCTGCGGTGCGGCGGGCTGAGGTTTGGCCGGGGCAGAAGCTGCCGAGTTTGCGCTTAGCGTAGCAGCGGCATTGATGGCTTTGGCGGCACTACTCGGTGCCGCTTCTTCTTTGTGGTAATCATCCCAATTTAACATAGCATTGCCTTCCCGATTTTTTGATGTCTTCATGGTTCTTGTGATTCGTAGTGCTGCCCCTACCTACTATTGACAGGCCTCGCAGTCCGGATCGTCCAGCGAGCAGGCCTCTGGCACTGGTGCCGGGACGCCCTCACTGGGCGCGCCTCTAGACACTGCGTTCAGTGTGCCGGTGTCGATGGTGGATTTTTCTGTGCCAGTGGCCGCCAGTGAACGCAGGTAGTAGGTGGTCTTCAGGCCGCTGAACCAAGCCATACGATAAGTAACATCCAGCTTTTTACCATTGGCATTGTTGATGTACAGGTTCAGTGACTGCGCCTGGTCTATCCACTTCTGGCGACGGCTGGCCGATTCCACCAACCAGCGCGGCTCTACCTCAAAAGCGGTGGAGTAGATGGCTTTCAAATCTTCTGGAATACGATCGATGGCCTGCACGCTGCCGTCGTAGTATTTCAGGTCGTTGACCATTACCTTGTCCCACAGGCCGCGCGCTTTCAGGTCGCGTACCAGGTACGGGTTGACGACAGTGAACTCACCGGAGAGATTCGATTTGACGTACAGGTTCTGGTAGGTCGGCTCGATGGACTGCGACACGCCCGTGATATTGGCAATGGTCGCTGTCGGCGCGATCGCCATTACGTTGGAGTTGCGCATGCCCTGCTGCTTGACGGTGTCGTGCAGGGATGCCCAGTCCAGCGTGGAGCTTCTGTCAACCTGAATGTACTTTTCACCGCGCTCGCTTATCAGCTTGTCGAGTGAATCGAGTGGGAAGATACCCTGGCTCCACAGTGAGCCTTCGTAGCTGGAGTAGGCGCCGCGCTCTGCTGCCAGTTCACTGGAGGCCTGAATGGCGTAGTAGCTGATCGCTTCCATAGAATGATCCGCAAACTCCACCGCCTGCTCGGAGCCGTAGGCCAGGTGCTTTTTGTACAACGCGTCCTGGAAGCCCATCAGGCCCAGTCCAACCGGGCGGTGGCGCAGGTTAGAAGTCTTGGCTTGCGGTACCGAGTAATAGTTAATATCGATGACGTTATCCAGCATGCGCACTGCGGTGCGCACGGTACGCTGCAGTTTCTCCAGATTCAGGCCGTTCTCGTCGATGTGCTGGGGCAGATTGACTGAACCCAGGTTACAAACCGCGATCTCGTCCTTGCTGGTGTTGAGCGTGATTTCGGTGCACAGGTTGGACGAGTGCACTACGCCCACATGCTGCTGCGGTGAACGCAGGTTGCACGGATCCTTGAAGGTCATCCAGGGGTGGCCGGTCTCGAACAGCATGCCCAGCATCTTGCGCCACAGATTTTCTGCCTTGACGGTTTTGTGCAACTTCAGCTTGCCGGTGCGCGCCATCTCTTCATAGTATTCATAGCGCTCTTCGAAGGCTTTGCCGTAAAGGTCGTGCAGCTCTGGTACATCGTTGGGTGAAAACAGAGTCCATTCGCCGGCGTCGAACACGCGCTTCATGAACAGGTCGGGTATCCAGTTGGCGCTATTCATATCGTGGGTGCGGCGGCGATCGTCACCGGTATTCTTGCGCAGCTCCACAAACTCCTCGATATCCAGGTGCCAGGTTTCGAGATAGGCGCACACGGCACCCTTGCGCTTGCCGCCCTGGTTGACGGCAACAGCGGTGTCGTTGACCACTTTCAGGAAGGGTACAACGCCTTGTGATTTGCCGTTGGTGCCTTTGATATAGGCGCCCAGTGCGCGCACTGGCGTCCAGTCATTACCGAGACCGCCGGCGAATTTGGACAGCATGGCGTTGTCCTGGATGGCGCCGTAAATACCGTAGAGGTTGTCGGGCACAGTGGTCAGGTAGCAAGAGGACAGCTGCGGGCGCAAAGTACCAGCGTTGAACAGGGTCGGTGTGGAACTCATATAGTCGAAGGAGGAGAGCAGCTGGTAGAACTCGATGGCCCTGGCGTTCTTGTCGTCCTCTTCATGCGCCAGCCCCATGGCCACACGCATAAAGAAAATCTGCGGCAATTCGATACGCGTGTTGTCGCTGTGGATGAAATAGCGGTCGTACAGGGTTTGCAGGCCAAGATAAGTGAACTGCAGGTCGCGGTCTGGCAGCAGGGCCTCACCCAGGCGCTCGAGATCGAATTCCCGCAGATAGGGCGCCAGCAGCTCCAATTCAATGCCTTGGGCCACATAGGCGTGCAGCGCCTTGGCGTACAGCGTGTTCATATCGTGCTGCGTGGCGCTTTCGGCCACACCCAGAAAGTTCAATGCCTCGCTGCGCAGGTTGTCGCAGAGCAGACGGGCGGTGACGAACGTGTAGTTAGGGTCCTGTTCGATCATAGTGCGAGCAGTGATGACCAATGAGGTGCTGAGTTCGTTTTGGCTGACGCCGTCATAGAGGTTCTTCAGGGCTTCATCGAGGATTTTGGTTTCGCTGACATCGGCGAGATCCTGGCAGGCCTCGTTCACGATGGTGTGCAGGCGGTCCAGATCCAGCGGAGCACGACTGCCGTCGGCCTGTATCACGGTGATATTGCCGGCTGCGGCCTGCGTGGCGGGCGATAGTGCCTGCTTGGCAGCGCGTTTCTGTGTCTGCTGTTCACGGTAGATGACATAGTCGCGGGCGATCTTGTGTTCGCCGGAACGCATCAGTGCCAGTTCTACCTGATCCTGTATATCTTCGATGTGGATGGTACCACCGGAGGGCATGCGGCGCCGGAAGGTGTCCATCACCATAGTTGTTAGTTTGGCCACGGTCTCGTGGATGCGGCTGGAGGCTGCCGCGGTGCCGCCTTCGACGGCGAGGAATGCCTTGGTGATGGCGACGTTGATCTTGCTGGCCTCAAATTGCACTACGGTGCCATTGCGTTTGATCACGCGCAATTGCCCCGGAGCGGTGGCTGCCAGGGAGTCTCTGTCGGCACTTGATGAATGGAGTGGGGTGGTCGCTCCGGCTGTGGTGCCGGCTTGGTTGGTCTCTGTTCGCATGTTCTCTCCGAAGTGCCGACTTTTGGCTTTATTGGGTTGCCGCTTGGCAAAGCTTTATATACCCGCAGTACGCCGCTACACAACGGGATAATATCCCTTGGGCGGTGGTTGGGAAAAACCCCTGCTGCGGCGGCCATTTTTATGAAATCTTTATTTGTGTTTTGGCCGCAATACCCAATATATGGGGGTATATGCTTCGCTTGGATACAAGATAATGCGGCTACCGCGTCATTGCAAGGGAATTAGGCTGGGTTTATTTTGTGGATAACTTGTTCACAGTTATGTGTGTCTGCGCCTACTAACCTTGCAGCCCTTGATCTGCGTGCGGGCCTCTTTGAGAGAGCGATTTTTGATTTCAGGTGAGAGGGCCCATTGAATGGTTTTTTCTAAAAAAATATACTGGATAGGCCGACTGTTTCTTAACGTCGATCAAATAGCCATGCTAAAAACATTGAATTGAGTCAAACGGCATGTAATCACGCTCGAATCTGGCGCCGACGTCGAAGCTTCAGTGACCTCGTCATGACAGAGGAGTTTTATTGTGGCGAAGGGGAGCGGAGTTTTAGTAGCTATCAGGATAGCACGCCTCGGGGAGAATCCCGGTCTCAGTTGCGATTGGCCAGCAGCAGAGTTTCCATCAGCGCCTTTTGCGCGTGCAGGCGATTTTCGGCCTCATCCCAGATCACTGTGTCGGGTGCATTCATCAGCTCGGCGCTGATTTCCTCACCCCGATGGGCAGGCAGGCAATGCATATACAGGGCGTCACTGGCAGCATGGCTCATGAGCTGTGCATTCACCTGATAGGGCGCGAATTGCTTGGCGCGTTCGAGTTGCTCCTCTTCCTGCCCCATGGACGCCCATACATCGGTAACGACCAGGTCTGCGCCGCGCGCCGCCAGCGCTGTGTCGTGCTCAATACTCACGCGGTCCTTGTTCGCGGCGAGCAGCGCGCTGTCCGGCTCGAAGCCCGGCGGGCAGGCAATGCGCAGTTCAAAATCAAACTGTCGCGCAGCGTTGATGTAGGACTGGCACATATTATTGCCGTCGCCGACCCAGCAGGCTGTTTTACCGGCGATATCACCGCGGTGTTCGATCCAGGTTTGCATGTCTGCCAGCAATTGGCAGGGGTGGTAGTCGTCGGTCAGGGCGTTGATCACCGGCACGCTTGAGTTGGCCGCAAAGCGCTGCACAATGTCGTGCCCAAAAGTGCGTATCACAACAAGGTCTACCATTGAAGAAATCACCCGGGCACTGTCTTCAAGCGGCTCGCCGCGCCCCAATTGGGTGTCCTGTGCTGACAGAAACATGGCGGCGCCGCCCAACTGCGCGATACCGGCCTCAAATGAGACTCGGGTGCGGGTCGATGATTTGGCAAAAATCATGGCTAGCACCGCGCCCGGGAACGCGCGCTGGTCTGCACCTGCGCGGCGCTCTCGTTTCATCTCAATGGCGCGCTGGATGATCTGCTTCAACTCTTGGGGGCTGAAGTCCAGCAACGTCAAAAAATGTCGGGTCTCTGACATGGTCAGTCCTGTATGGGCAGTGCCTGGGCGCTGTACTCAGTTGAAATTGCGGATCAGTTCGGCGACGCCGACCGCCAGCTCGCGTGCTTCTTGTTCATTGATCACAAGCGGCGGCAGCAGGCGCACGGTATTGCCGCCGGCAACGTTGATAAGCAGGCCGGCATCCATCGCGCGCTGCACCAGTTCGCCGCAGTCCTTGTGCAGCTCGATACCGAGCATCAGTCCCTTGCCGCGAATTTCCACAAGCTGCGGCATATCGCCGCACTCGGCACGGATGGTGTCAGTAATGATCTGGCCCATCGCCGTCGCAGCGGCGCACAAATGCTCCTGTATAATAGTGTTCACTACAGCCAAGCCAGTCGCACAGACCAAGGGGTTGCCACCAAACGTAGAGCCGTGGTGGCCCGCGCAGAAGAGCTGCGCCGCGGCGCCGCGCGCCATGCATGCGCCTATCGGCACGCCGTTACCGAGGCCCTTGGCCGTGGTAACGACGTCTGGCATCAAGTCCAGGCCCTGATAAGCGAAATAGGTGCCAGTGCGGCCATTGCCGGTTTGCACTTCGTCGAGCATGAGTAGCCAGCCGTGGGCGCTACAGATTTCTCGTGCTGCTCGCAGATACTCGGGATCTAACATCTGTATGCCACTTTCGCCCTGAATGGGTTCGGCAAAGAAGGCCACCACGTCCGGATTATTGCTGGCGATCTGGCGCAGAGCTTCGATGTCGTTGCGCGGCGCCCGCACGAAACCTGATACCAGCGGCTCAAAGCCGGCCTGTATCTTGCGATTGCCGGTGGCGCTGAGTGTTGCCAGAGTGCGGCCGTGAAAGGCACCTTCTAACACCACGATAGCCGGTTTCTGGACGCCGCGAGCATGTCCGTGCAGTCGCGCCAGTTTGATGGCTGCTTCATTGGCCTCGGCGCCCGAGTTCCCGAAGAAACAGTTGTCCATCCCCGCTACCTTCGTCAACGCTGCGCCCAACTGTTCCTGCGCCTCTATGCGATAGAGGTTAGAGCTGTGAACCAGCTTGTCGGCCTGCGCGCATATTGCTGCTGTCACTGCCGGGTGCGCGTGCCCGAGTCCATTGACTGCGATGCCGGAAATAGCGTCCAGGTAGCGCTTCCCCTCAGTATCATAAAGATACACCCCTTCACCGTGACTGAAAGTCACTGGTAGTCGCCTGTAAGTCTGCATGAGCGCCGACATGGTTGTGCTTCTCCCAAAAACGCAAAAAGGCAGCGGGAGCTGCCTCTAAAAGGGCAACTATAGCCATGTAAGTGAAGATTGGCAATCTGCGGCTGCCTACAGGCGCAATTTGCGCCTGTCTTAGGGTAATATGGTCGCTTCGAAACTGACGGGCCGGTGTGCCGTAACAAGACGGAGAGAAGACATGGATATTATTGAGACTATTAAAGATCAGATCGCCAGCAACCGGGTTCTGTTGTATATGAAAGGGTCCCCGAACCAGCCGCAGTGCGGTTTCTCCGCGCGCACAGTGGAGGCATTGATGGCTTGCGGTGAACGTTTCGCATACGTCGACATTCTCAGCAATCCTGACATTCGCGCCACTCTCCCGCAATACGCGAACTGGCCGACCTTCCCTCAATTGTGGGTAGATGGCGAGTTGGTGGGCGGCTGCGACATTATCAGCGAGATGCATGAGAGTGGAGAACTGCAGACGCTGATCAAGGCGAATGCGCCCGCACAGGCAGCTGAGTAGCGCGCCGCTAGGTATAGTGTTTGGCTATTGGCCCCATCTAAACAATTAAATAGTCGGTATAGAATCGCCTGTGTAGTATGTTTGATGAAGCGCGTCTCTTTGCATTGAGTGGACGTAATGGCAGAAGTATCAAGAGGAGTAACATACATGGGCGTTTTAGTTGGTAAGTCGGCACCAGATTTTGATGTGGCGGCAGTGCTCGGGAGCGGGGAAATCGTGGATTCCTACAAGCGTTCCGAGGCGATGGCGGGCAAGTACGGAATTGTGTTCTTTTATCCGCTGGATTTCACTTTTGTGTGCCCTTCCGAGCTGATTGCTCTGGATCACCGCATGGACAAATTCCGCGAGTTGGGTGTTGAAGTCGTGGCCGTGTCCATCGACTCGCAGTTCACGCACAATGCGTGGCGCAACACTTCGATTAATGACGGCGGCATTGGCGCGGTGACCTACACGATGGCAGCCGACATCAATCACGATATTTGCCGCGCCTACGACGTTGAAAGCGCCGGTGGTGTCGCTTTCCGCGGTGCCTTCCTGATCGACGCTGCAGGCCTTGTCCGCGCGCAGTTGGTCAATGATTTGCCACTGGGTCGTAATATTGATGAGCTGATTCGTCTGGTAGAGGCGCTGCAGTTTACTGACGAGCACGGTGAAGTGTGTCCTGCGGGCTGGAAGAAAGGCGACAAGGGGATGAATGCATCGCCTGACGGTGTTGCCGCTTACCTGTCGGAGAACGCTGAAGCGTTGTAATTTCAAATATATGTATTAGTTTTGGCGGGCCTTGTGTCCGCCTTTTTTTATTTGGGGTTTGGGGGTTTTGGGTGTTGTGCCACATCCGGGCTCACTTCAGCGGCGACGGTCGAAGCCTGGGAGCCCGTCCGAAAAGGCCACAGCGCAGAACCCTCATTCGGCTGTTGCGGAACTCGACAATTTTTGCTTCGCAAAAATCTGGACTCGAACAGTCCTCACAGAATGATCCCGAACGAGGAGACTGCGCTAAGCGTGGCCCGATTTTTTCGGACGGGCTCCCAGGCTTCGACCTTGTATCGAGCATAGGCCGCATTGGCCGCATGGGTGCCCTTGGGGGGAACTGAACACAGGAAGGTCTTCGGGAGCACTCGGAACTAGACGCTGGGTTAGGCGAAGATGCAGGTGCAGCGGGCTTGGGGCGGGTGGCGAACAATCAGGCCGCTCGCGGCCGTTCGCCACCCGCCCCAAGCCCGCTGCTCTGGGACAACGGCACCAACCCCCCTTTTTTTCCCGCGCAGTGCCGCCTCAACTACCCCCGCAACGCCCTAAGCCGAGACTCCACCAGCTCCAACCGATCATTCCCAAAATACATATCGTCCCCATTAATAAAAATCGTCGGCGAGCCAAAACCGCCCCGCGCAATGAGTTCGTCCGTATTTTCGCGCAACAGATCCTTATAGCGCTGATCCGCGATGGCGCTCAAAAAGCTCTTTGAATTCAGCCCTGTCCGTGCACAAATCGCGGTGAGCACCGCATCGCTGGAGATATCCGGCGAGTCACTGCCCCAGTACGTCTCAAAAACAGCGCGCGAGTAGGGCACCAGTAAGGCCTGCTCTTGCGCAAAAACCGCGCCGCGCATCGCCTTCACGCTGCTGATCGGATGACCTGCTGGCATGTCTGCTCGCACACCGCAAAGTTCGGCCCAGTCTTGCAGGTCTTTGATGTAATAGTTCAGGCGGGGGTTGTCCGGGCTGCTGAACATGGCCTCGCGCGCCGAATAGAGCGCCTTGTTGACCGCGTTGAATACCCCACCCACCAGAATAGGCCGCCAGCGAATAGGCAGCCCCAGTTGCTCCATGATCGGAATGATTCGGGTAAAGGCAAAGTAGGTCCAAGGGCTGGAACAGTCGTAAAAAAATTCCAGTTCGGGCGTTGCGGACATGAGCAATCCTGTGAGAATTTCAGGCCGGAGCTTAGCACATCGGCTTGATGCATCAGGTATAATCGTGCGTCGTGTGTGTCACAGATGGTCGGCAATGGACGTTGAACAGTACATGGTGGAGTTAGGCATCGCTGCGCGTGCGGCGTCGCGCATTGTCGCGGCCTCGCCAACGGCGCAGCGCAACAGCGCCCTACTGGCAGTGCATGACGCGCTCGATGGATCGCGCGCTGCGCTGGTGGCGGCCAATAAACAGGATATGGAGCAGGGGCGTGCCAACGCGCTGGATGCGCCACTACTGGATCGCCTGGAACTGACCCCCGCGCGCATCGACGCTATGCTGGAAGGCCTGCGCCAGGTCGTGGCGTTGCCCGATCCGGTGGGCAGTATTGCCGACATGCGCAGCATGCCCAGTGGTATTCAGGTCGGCCGGATGCGTGTGCCGCTGGGCGTCATAGGCATTATTTACGAGTCGCGGCCCAATGTGACGGTCGAGGCGGCCAGTCTGTGCCTTAAATCGGGCAACGCCACTATTTTGCGCGGTGGTTCGGAAGCGCTGGCATCAAATTGTGCGGTCGCCGAGTGCCTGCAGCAGGGTTTGCAGGCCGCTGGGTTGCCTACGGCATCAGTGCAGGTGGTGTCGACAGCGGATCGGGCGGCCGTAGGCCAGTTAATTACCATGTCCGAGTATGTGGATGTGATTGTGCCGCGCGGCGGCAAAGGACTGATCGAACGTATCAGCAGGGATGCGAAGGTGCCGGTCATCAAGCATCTTGACGGCGTGTGCCACGTATATATTGATGACTATGCGGATGAGGATATGGCGGTGGCGATTGCGGTCAACGCCAAGACGCAACGTTATGGCACCTGCAATGCCATGGAGACCTTGCTGGTGGCCGCGTCGAAAGCCGCCGCTGTGCTGCCGCGTCTCGCGCAAGCCTATGCGGAGGCGGGGGTCGAGCTGCGTGCCTGCCCGCGTGCGTTGAAACTGTTGCCCGCTGCAAAAGCGGCGAGTGCTCAGGATTGGGGTGAAGAGTATCTGGCGCCGATTCTGGCGGTGCGCGTAGTGGATGGGCTGGAACAGGCGATGGAGCACATCAATACTTATAGTTCGCAGCATACCGACAGCATTGTCACGCAGGAGCACACGCGCGCGATGCGATTCCTGCGGGAAGTCGACTCCAGCTCCGTTATGGTCAACGCTTCTACCCGCCTGGCGGATGGATTTGAGTATGGATTGGGCGCCGAGATCGGCATTTCCACCGACAAGCTGCATGCGCGCGGGCCGGTGGGCCTGGAAGGGCTGACAACGCAGAAATTTGTGGTGCTAGGCGAGGGGCAGATCCGCACTTGAGTGCCCTAGGGTCTTGCAGGTTGCCGCTGGTCGGCGTATTCGGTGGAACCTTCAACCCGGTGCACTACGGCCATCTGCGCTCGGCGCTCGAGTTGGTGGAGTGCTTGGGCCTTGAGCAATTGCGCCTGATGCCGAGTGCACAGCCGCCACACCGCGAAGTGCCAGCCTGCAGTGCAGAACACCGTGCGGCCATGGTGGCACTGGCGGTGGAGGGGGAGCCGCGGCTGGCATGCGATGTGCGCGAGCTTCAGCGGCCGGGCGAATCCTATACCATAGAGAGTCTGATTGAATTGCGCGGGGAGCTGAGCGCCGAGGTCGGTCTGTGCATGGTGTTGGGTTGCGATGCAGTGCTGGACATTACCCAGTGGCACCGCTGGCAGGAACTGCTGGAATGGGCGCATATTGTGGTCATTGCTCGTCCCGGTTGGACGTTGCCAGACACGGGGGCTGTGGCACAGTGGTTGAGTGCTCACCGCGTGGATGACGCGCAGGCATTGCGGCAAAAAAATGCCGGGTGTATCACGATAAAGGAGCTGCGCCCGCTCGCTATCTCTGCAACCGAGATTCGCGATTTGCTGGCGGCGGGGCGGTCAGTGCGCTATCTGCTGCCGCAGTCAGTACTGGACTATATACACGAACACACGCTTTACACATGAACACATTTTTTTGATAACGACAGGAACGACCTATGAATGACAATGTAAAACTGCGCCATGGAATCTGAACAGCTCACACAGTTCGTCATCGCGGCGCTGGACGATATGAAGGCCATCAATACCATCACGCTGGATGTCACAGCATTGACCGATGTGATGGACTATATGGTGATCTCAAGTGGCACCTCTAACCGCCATGTGAAGTCGCTTGCCAGCAATGTCTCAGTGGAAGCCAAGAAACAGGGCGTCGCACCGATAGGTACTGAGGGCGAGGATGCTGGAGAATGGGTGCTGGTGGATTTCGGCGATGTAGTGGTGCACGTGATGCTGCCGGCGACCCGCGATTATTATGATCTGGAACGTCTTTGGACAGTCCCTGAAGCCTCCACCTGATGCGTATCAGTGTCGTCGCGGTCGGCACCCGGATGCCGGTGTGGGTGGGGCAGGGCATTACAGAATATACCAAGCGGTTGCCGCGGGAGCTGAAGCCGGTGTGGCGCGAGATTCCGCTGGCAAAGCGTGCCAAGGACGTGGCAACAGAGTCTGTATCCGCTGCAGAAGGGGAGTGCATTCTCAAAGCCATCCCCTCGGGTGAGCGGGTTATTGCGTTGGATGTAAAGGGGCAGCGACTATCCACACAGACGCTGGCACAGCAACTGGCGGCCTGGCAAATGTCCGGCGATAACTACAGCATTTTGATTGGCGGTCCGGATGGCTTGTCGGATGGGTGTTTGGCGCGTGCTGACCTGTGCTGGTCGCTCAGTGATTTGACGCTGCCGCATCCGCTGGTTCGCGTGCTGTTAGTAGAGCAGTTGTATCGTGCTTGGACAATTACCGTCAACCACCCGTATCATCGCGCTTAGTCTTAAGCCCTATCACTCCCATCAACAACGTTCAGGGTCAGCGAGCCGCTTAAATGCTACCGCAATTCGATTTGAAGGACCCCCAGCTCGAGTCTCGTGTGTACGGCACGCGCACGCTTCTCGCAATAGGGCTGGTGATGATTTTGCTCAGTGTCGTCCTGATGCGTTATTACACATTGCAAATCACCGAATATGAGATCTATAAGACGCAGTCTGAACGCAACCGGGTGCAGTTGCAGCCGCTGCCCCCGCAACGCGGCCTGATCTATGATCGTAACCAGATATTGCTGGCCGATAACAGGCCCAGCTATGTGCTATCCATTGTGCGCGAACGGGTGCCGGATTTGGAGGCTACCCTCGCGGATCTGGAGGCGGTTTTGCCGATTTCCGACAGCGACATGGATAATTTTCGCAAGAAACTGAAACGTATCCGCCCTTACGACCCGGTGCCCCTGCGCTTCCGCTTGACCGAGGAAGAGCGCGCCCGACTGGCAGTGAACCGTTTTCGGTTGCCCGGTGTTGTGGTGGAGGCGCAATTGTTGCGCCATTACCCGCACGGCGAATTGTTTTCGCACGCGCTGGGCTACGTCGGGCGCATCAACGAGCAGGAAGTGCAAGAGCTCGACGAGACCGACTACCGCGGCACCTTTCATGTTGGCAAGGTGGGCGTCGAAAAATACTACGAGGATATGCTGCACGGCAATGTGGGTTACCAGAACGTTGAGAGTAATGCGCACGGCAGAGTGCTGCGGGTGCTGGAGCGCTTCGCCCCGGAGCGCGGCAAGGACTTGACGTTGTCGCTGGACTATCACGTACAGCTCGCCGCCTTCGAGGCTCTTGGTGATCAGCGTGGCGCGGTAGTAGCCATTGATCCTCGTAACGGACAGGTGTTGGCGCTGGTCTCTACGCCTGGCTATGACACAAACTTGTTCGTCAACGGTATCAGTTCCAGTGAGTACGCTGAGCTGCGAGACTCCAAGGATGTGCCCCTGTTCAATCGTGCTATACAGGGCACCTACCCACCCGGTTCTACCATCAAGCCGTTTATGTCGATGGCGGGGCTGTTGTCCGGTCTGGTAACGCCACAATCCACCGTGCCAGACCCTGGTTGGTATAGCCTCCCGGGTAATTCGCGCAAGTATCGCGACTGGATATTACGGATCACGGGAACCGGCCACGCTGCGCGGGTCGATATGAAGATGGCTATCGCCGAATCCTGTGACGTCTATTACTACGACCTGGCGCGGCGCCTCACGATTGACCGCATGCACGATTATCTTAACCCGTTTGGGTTTGGGGATCGCACCGGCATTGACACCACCAATGAACGCACCGGGATATTGCCCTCCACGCGCTGGAAACGCGCGGCCATGGCAGAATCCTGGTATCCGGGTGAAACGCTCAGCGCGGGCATCGGACAGGGTTATATGTTGGCCTCACCCCTGCAACTGGCGGTCGCTACCAGCGTGGTGGCGCAGCGTGGTGAGCGCAGGGTGCCGCGTCTGGTAATGGCTGTGGATGGTGAGCCTGTGCCGGCACCTTTACTGCAGCCGGTAGAGGCTCCCGACGAGTATTGGGATGCAATTATCGACGGTATGCGCGAAGTGGTGCACGGTAAAAAAGGGACCGCCAAAGCACTGGCCAAAGGCATCACGTACGAGATGGCGGGTAAGACCGGCACCTCACAGGTTATTGGTATAGCCCAGAACGCTGTATACAACGAAGAAGATGTGGCAGAGCGGCATCGACACCACGGTCTGTTCATCGCCTTCGCACCCATTGAGGGACCGACGATTGCGGTGGGAATAATTGTTGAGAATGGCGGTGGCAGTTCCGTGGCGTCACCTATCGCGCGCGCCGTGATCGACACCTGGTTGGGATTGGAGCACTTGGCTGATGGGTGATTACGTTCGGCAGCTGCCGCACCACAGTTCACGCGACATGGCCCGGCGCCCCAGTGCTCTCATGCGCTTTCATATCGATATTCCACTTCTTTTTTTGCTCTTCGTGTTGAGCGCTTATGGCTTGTTAGTGTTGTATAGCGCATCGGGCCAGAGTATGGAGGCGGTGTATCGTCAGGGGCGTTACCTTTTACTGGCTTTCGTAATCATGATCCTGGCGGCGCAAATCAGTCTGCAGCGCTATGCCAGTTTGGCTCCCTGGGTCTATATCGCAGGGGTAGCGACGCTCGTCGCAGTATTGCTGGTGGGGGTCGGAGCCAAAGGAGCCCAGCGCTGGCTGGAGGTGGGTGGTATGCGCTTCCAGCCAGCGGAGATCATGAAGTTGGCGGTGCCCTTGGTCGTCGCCTGGTTTCTTGCAGGTAGGCTTCTGCCGCCGCGCTTCTTTGCCATCATCGGTGCTCTCATTCTGTTGGTGGTTCCTGCCGGGCTGATTGTGATCCAGCCGGATCTGGGCACCGCCTTGCTGATCGCCTCCAGCGGCTTGTTTGTACTATTTATGGCAGGGCTCGGCTGGCGTTATATCGTTATTGCTGTGGTATTGGCGGGGGCGTCTGCCTGGCCGGTGTGGATGTACGGACTCAAGGAATACCAGAAACAGCGTATTCTTACCATGTTTAACCCGGAGAGTGACAAGCTCGGAGCCGGGTGGAATATCATACAGTCTAAAACAGCCATAGGTTCTGGCGGCTGGGAGGGTAAGGGCTGGATGCAAAGTACGCAGTCGCGGCTGGATTTTCTGCCCGAAAGCCACACGGATTTTATTATCGCTGTTCTGGCGGAGGAACATGGCCTCAAGGGCGTTATCGCGTTGATGGGCATTTACCTGCTGATTTTGTTACGCGGTTTCTGGATCGGAGTTCACGCACAAAGTAGTTTCGGTCGAATGATGGCTGGAAGCTTGACGCTAACGTTTTTCGTGTACATTTTTGTTAATATGGGAATGGTCGCTGGCTTGCTGCCGGTGGTCGGTGTCCCCCTGCCATTGGTGAGCGCAGGCGGCACATCGGTAGTCACGTTGCTGGCTGGTTTTGGGGTTCTTATGGCGATCAGCACCGAAAAACCCAGAGTGTCATAATGAGCACTACGCGATTTCACTCATGTGAAATCACCTCCCACTTGATGAGAACGAGCTTTTGTTTATGTCCTTACACCTAAAAGTATTGGTTATTATTGCCTGCCTTTGCCCGACATTGTCCTGCGCTGCGGATAATTATGGCAATAATCCTGCCGCTGCCGCTGTGATCGATGAGCTGGTGTTGGAAGAGGGCTTTAATCGCGAGGACCTGATCAAGGTGTTCTCGCAGGCAGAGCGCAAGGACAGCATTCTGAACGCCATCGCCCGTCCAGCGGAGAAAACCAAACCGTGGTTCGAGTACCGGGAGATCTTTCTTAATAAACCACGCGAAGATCAGGGTGTGGAGTTCTTTGCCAAACATCGCTTAACGCTCGAAAGGGCGGAGCGGGAGTTTGGCGTGCCCGCGGAGATTATCGTCGCGATCATCGGTGTGGAAACCTACTACGGCCGCGTCGCCGGTAGCTTTCGGGTCATTGACGCGCTCTCGACGCTGGCGTTTGACTATCCCCCGCGCTCGCCTTTTTTCACATCTGAACTGAAAAATTTCCTGATTCTGACGCGCGATCAGGGCATGGATCCAACAGAACTGGTTGGCTCCTACGCGGGGGCTATGGGGTATGGCCAGTTCATGCCCAGCAGCTACCGTGGTTACGCTGTCGATTTTGACAACGATGATATTGTCGACATCTGGACTAATCCGGTCGATGCCATCGGTAGTGTAGCCAATTATTTCAAACAACACGGTTGGCGCGAGGGCGAAGTGGTAGTGTCAGCCGCCACGGCCGCCGCTAATACCCCCGACAGCATCTTTGTGGCCACGCGTGCTGATCTCAAACCGTTGCGTACGGTGGCGCAGTTCGCCGCCGACGGGGTGGTCGCGAACATGGAACTGGACCCCAACGCGTTGGCGACCGCGATGAAATTTGAGCTCAAGGACGGCTATGAGTATTGGTTGGGACTGCACAACTTCTATGTCATCACACGCTATAACCACAGCGCCATGTACGCCATGAGCGTTTACCAGCTCAGTCAGCGACTGGCGGAGCGCGTGATACGGTGACCATCCGGTATCCTACGGCACTCATTGCTACCCTGGTTTTATTTCTGGCGGCCTGCGCCACGCAGTCGCCAGAGACTGCGGTGGAAGTGGCTAAAAAGCCTGTAATTGCTCCGGATTCACGCTATGCAGTGGAGCATGATTTTGCGCCACTGCGGCCCATCAGCCCCGAAGAAGTTGTCGATGCGGTGCCGGTACCCGACCCGATTCTGGCGGTTGGAAATATGAGTCCCTATGTGATCGGCGGGGTGACCTATGAAATCCTGGAGGATTACCGCGGCTATCGAGAACGGGGTATCGCGTCCTGGTACGGCGGCAAGTTTATGGGCCATGAAACCTCCAACGGTGAGCTCTACGATGTGTACCTGGCCAGCGCCGCGCATAAGGCGCTGCCCATTCCCTGCTATGCTCGCGTCACCAATCTAGACAACGGCAAGAGCATCATTCTGCGCGTCAACGATCGCGGCCCATTCCACTCAGATCGCCTGATCGATTTATCCTATGCTGCCGCCGTCAAGTTGGGCTTCATGGAGAACGGCACGGCGCCGGTCGAGGTGGAAGTAATCGATATCGTAGGTGTTGAGGACAGGCGCGACGCATCCTTCGGCAAGTACCGCTATCTTCAGCTGGGCGCGTTCAGCAAGGAATCAACTGCGAAAACGCTGCTGGCAGAATTACAGAACCTGTTGTCTGCGCCGGTATTTATCAGCCCTGTGGATGCGGGTGGCACCATGCTGTACCGGGTACGTGTCGGCCCTGTGGATGATAAAAAGCACTTGTTGACGGTACAGCAGCGCTTGCAGGACAGTGGCTATGAGGCAGGTCAGCCCCTGCCTTGAGACGCGGTGATTCTTTCGCTGTGAGCACGCATGAGTTACCATCCTGTTTGTCAAATTCCTCTTACGGCTCCCTGAACTCATGACTCGACTAGCACTTGTTGTATTCCTTGTTTTTACAACCTTCAACGCGCAATCGGAGAGTGCGATACCCGCACCGCCCGAATTATCGGCGACAGCGTATCTGTTGATCGATGCCTACAGTGGTGCGGTTCTGGTGGAGCACAACGCGGATATGTCGTTGCCACCTGCCAGCCTCACCAAGATGATGACTGGCTATGTGCTGGCTGAGGAAGTTATCGCGGGTCGTGTCAAGGAAGATGACATGGTGCGTATCAGTGAGAATGCATGGTCGCAGAATCCGCTTTTTAATGGCTCCTCATTAATGTGGATTGAGCCGGGTAAAGACGTCTCGATTGCCGATTTGCAGCGCGGGATCATTATCTCATCCGGCAACGACTCTACTCTGGCGGTGGCCGAGCACATCGCCGGTACGGAGGTCGTGTTTGCCGAGATGATGAATACCCACGCCAAGCGGCTGGGTATGACAAACACCCATTATGTAAACTCACATGGCCTGCCCGACCCTGCGCATCTCACTAGCGCGCGCGACTTGGCGATCCTCGCCAAAGCCATGATCATCGATCACCCCGATCAATACAAAATTAACAAAGAACTTGAGTTTACCTACAACAATATCCGCCAGTACAACCGTAACACTCTGATCCGTGAAGACCCCTCTGTGGATGGCATCAAGACCGGGCACACCAAAGAGGCTGGATACTGTCTGGTGGCGTCGGCGGAGCGCGGTGGTATGCGCCTGATATCGGTCGTCATGGGCACCAAAAGCACCAAGGCGCGCAAAAACGATACCGCGGCCCTTTTTAATTATGGCTTTCACTTCTTTAAGACCGAGACTGTCATCGAGGGTATGACCGAGCTGGATAAGCCGCGCGTCTGGAAAGGATTACAGGACTATGTGCCTGTCGGCCTGCTGGAGAAAGTCGCGCTGACTCTGCCGCGTGGCAAGCATGACAATATTGAAACGATCATTGTGCTGAATGAAGAGATTATTGCGCCGCTTTCCATCGGTGATCCGGTTGGCACCGTAACAGTGAGTCTGGATGGTGAAGTCCAGTTCGAGGCGCCTGCTGTCGCGCTCGCCGCAGTTGAGCCGGCGGGATTCTTCGCCCGCCTCTGGGACAGCGTGTTGATGTTCGTCGCCGAGCTGTTTGGGGCTCGATGAAGCGCAGTAGAAAAGCACCGGAGAGCAGTGTGGAGCAAGCACCTGAACCGCCCAAGATAGAGTTCCCCTGTGACTACCCCATCAAGGTGATGGGGCGCAGCTGCGATGGTTTTGAGTCGATTATTCTCGACGCGTTCGAGCGCCATGCCCCGGGATTTGACCGGCAAACCCTCGCTGCGAAAATCAGCAGCAAGGGCACTTTTACTTCCCTCACTATTACTATCACCGCCACCGGCCCGGATCAATTGGAAGCTCTGCACCAAGATTTGCTGGCGACCGGTCATGTCACCATGGTGCTATAGCGGTGCGCGCGTCAGAGCTGGTGCTGCGCGAACTGGGGCTTGTCGATTACCAGCCCACGCTGGACGCGATGCGCCACTTCACTGATACCCGCAGTGCAGACTCACCCGATGAGTTGTGGCTGTTGCAACATCCACCGGTATTTACCCAGGGCCTTGCGGGCAAGGCCGAGCATGTGCTGGCGCCGCGTGATATTCCTGTGATTCAGGTCGACCGTGGGGGACAGGTCACTTACCACGGCCCGGGGCAGTGGGTAATGTATCTGATGGTCGATATGCGCCGCAGGAAAATAGGCGTGCGTGATCTCGTCACCTTGATCGAAGTCGGCATCGTGGAACTGCTCGCCGAATACGGTATCAGTGCTGCGGCGAAGCCCGCTGCGCCGGGCGTGTATGTGGATGAACAAAAAATCGCAGCCCTCGGCTTGCGCGTGCGCCGTGGCTGCAGCTATCACGGCCTGGCATTGAATGTGGATATGGATCTGGAACCCTTCGGACGAATCAATCCCTGCGGTTACGTCGGCCTGCAGGTGACCTCAATGGCGCAGCAGCAGCCAGACGTTGCTCTAGACGTCGATGCGATCGGCAAGCGTCTACTGGGGATAGTGGCGGAGAGGCTTCAGCAATAAGGGCACATGTCGTGCTGCTAACCTGAAAATGTCGGCTGCCTGAACGGCGGCGCGGCCCCAAAAGCGCTACTCGGTTTGGCGCCGGTTTAGTAGCTTAAAGAGGTGCCATTATCAGCTGCTCTCATTTGCAGCAAAATCCCCTCTAACCTCTCCTGAAGCATCTGTGCCAGCATAATGATGTGCAGGCCAAGACAGTGTCTTGCGGCGACTGCGACCACAGGGTGCGAGCTGTTTCCATCGGTGCCTGCTAAGATGCCGGAAACGCTTTCGGAGTTGCAACAGTGCCCAACCAACCATCCTTTAATGCTCGTAGTTCGGCTGATGACGTTCTGCGTGGCCAAAATTTGAGTGATCAGGTGATTATTGTCACTGGGGCCAATACCGGCATCGGCTATGAAACTGCCCGCTCTCTGGCGGCGGCTGGCGCCACGGTGATCGCGGCTTGCCGTAGCGCTGAGAAAGCCGTGCTCACGCAGCAACGAATTCTGCAGGCGCACCCACAAGGCAAGGTGGAAGGCGCAGTGATGGATCTGGCGTCTCTGGCAAGCGTTAGCGATTTTTGTGCGCAGTTAAGCTATAGCAAAATCGACACCATTATTTGTAATGCCGGTCTGGTTGCCACCGAGTACGCAGAGACGATCGACGGTTTTGAGCAAACAGTAGGGGTGTGCCATATCGGGCACTTCTTGTTGGTACAAACGCTTATGCCAAAGTTGCTGAGTGCGTCTGCCTCGCGCGTGGTTATGGTATCGAGCGAGTCCCACCGCGTGCCGCCCCGACTCAATTTTGATGCTCTGCCTTACCCAAGGGGAAAGTTCCAAGCCTTGAAAGCCTACGGGCAGGCCAAGCTGTGTAATGCACTAATAGCTGTCGAGTTGCAGCGACGCTATGTCGATCAGGGTCTCACCGCCTGCTATTTGCATCCAGGCACCATGGTGACTACCGATATGGGCCGCGACTCAGCGCTGATTAGAATGGCCATGAAGTTAGTGAGCCCCTTCACCAAAACAGCGAACCAGGGGGCGGCAACGTCAGTGTTCTGCGCTACATGGAATGATCCCAGTAATCTGGGCGGGCACTATTTCTCCCACTGCCGCAAGAGCAAGCCTAGTGCAGAGACTGCCAACATGGAAGCAGCCACACGCTTGTGGGATATTTCACAGCAGTGGCTGCAAGATAAAGGCTTTGGCAGCTGAGCTTGCTCGTGCACTAAGGCGCAAATATAAGTGAGCGTTGTGTTGTAACGTTTAGTGGTTGCGCAACAGTGAATGCAGGTTGTCACATGGAGGTTGCGTAATCCGCCCTAGCGCTTCCAGAATTGCCACCAATGCTTTCGATGAGCTGCGCCCGGATTTTGTTGTTTATGACTAGCGGGCACGCCATGCTCGGCGTACCACTGCTCCCACTCATGTGGTGTGAGAGTTTTTGGCACGGGTTGATCTAGTGCTCTATGCAGGGCGTGACCGCGCAAGCTGGTGTCGGAGGTATTGTCCTCTTCCCCAAGGAGCGCGCGGATAGCCTTGTGGTCAACCGCCATCCGTTGTTACAGCGTCTCAATAAAGATGGCCAGATTATCGATATCAGTGTTATTAAGTTGAGCAGCTTGACCCCACATCAGGGCGCTCTGGTTGCCCCGCGTCTCGCCGTTTTTATACTGCAACAGCATAGCTGTGGTGTCGGTTGCCGAATGCCCAACCAATGCAGGGCCGACGCCGCCCTCGCCGCCAGCGCCGTGGCAGGCGATGCAACTGGTATAGGATTTTTCGCCAAGCTCGACGGGCGAGGCCTCTGCTTTCGCTGCAGCCTGTGCGGCGGCTACAGCTACGACGCCGCCGGTTTCTTCGCGCCACTCTTCATAGCACTCACCGGAGCAGCTGCTCACGCTGTCGCTCTCGAGCTTGTTAGCCTGCATAGCCCACAGCGGCAAGCCGAAGGCAAAACCGGTGAATACGATGATAGCGATTGTATCTTTGCGCACGGTAGGTCCCTTGAGTCAGTCTCGTCCGCGGGAGGCGGCGATTGGGTAAAACTTAAGTGAGGATTATACGCAAATAAAGCCTGTTTGGTTTACAGTCACCCCTTTAAATAGCAGCAGATTACAGGGTTGCATAGCCAATCTGACGCGACCTGAGAGACAATCAGCGGCTGAACATAGTGGGAGTAGCAAATCAATAGCATTGAAGCTTGGCAAGCGCGCGGAAGGCGAGTGGATCTGTTGGGCCACCGTCTGTTTTATGTTGAAGAAGAGCCTGCCGACGAGCCCCAAGGTACTATCTTTCTTATCCACGGCTTCCCCACTGCGAGCTGGGACTGGTGGAAAATCTGGCCCACCCTGAATCAGCATTATCGCCTGATCGCAATTGATATGTTGGGTTTTGGTTTCAGTGACAAGCCGTGCCCGCATGACTACCGCATTATGGAGCAGGCCGATATTTGTGAGGCTCTGATTCGGCATTTGGGATTGGAGAGTTTTCACGTGCTGGCCCACGACTATGGCGATACGGTTGCACAGGAGTTGCTGGCGAGGCAGAACGCAGGAACCGGCGTAGGTCATTGCTTGTCATGCCTGTTTTTGAACGGCGGCCTTTTCCCCGAGACTCATAAGGCCCTGCTGGTGCAGCGCCTTTTGCTTGGGCGTTTTGGTTTCCTGATGCGGCATGCATTGAATAGATCCAGTATGCGACGATTCTTCGACCGTGTTTTCGGGCCAGACACTCGCGCCAGTGATGAGGAGATGGAGGCTTTTTGGCAGCTGTTCGCGCGTGACGGCGGCCGGCGCAACTTGCATCGGTTGATTCATTACATGACGGATCGGCGCAATCATCGTGAACGCTGGCTCAGCGCTTTGCAGCAAGCGCGGTGTCCGATAGGCCTGGTGAATGGCAGTGTCGACCCGGTCTCCGGCGAGCACATGGTTAAGCGTTTTGAGGAGTTGGTGGGCACGCAGCACTATATTCAACGGCTGCCCCGGATCGGACACTATCCCCAGATGGAGGCGCCCAGGGAAGTGTCGGCAGCGTATTTGAAGTTTTTAGAAACTGTTCAATAGAGGCCTGGTTTGCGCTTATTGACAGCTCCATGTCATTGCCTTGCTTAGGCGGCAGGCATCGCCTGCGCGTCGACTAATCGTGAGACGCCCCGCAGCATGCGGTACAAGACCCACAGTCCGACAAACACCACCATAATCCACGCCAACGGTATGGCGATAACGGTAAAGACAAGAAGCATCCCTATTAATAACCATAGGAACGCAAACCAGAAGGTGCGAATTTGCCAGCGAAAATGTGACTCCAGATAAGTTCCCCGCGTCGCATCCCGCTTTACGTAGTTGAGCAATACCGCCAGTATCGACGGCCAACCACTCAAAAAAGCGGTCACCACAAACGCGCTGGTAAGCACGCCATTGATGGCGCTAAACAGATGCAGGCCGTAGATCAGATACGTTAGCTGGACCAGGTTAGGGCTGGGCTGTTGTGACATGGTGAAATCCCGTTAGCTGCGCGAGGTGGCAGGCAAGAACCGGAGTGTACGCCGGAATCGGACAGGGCGAAACTGTGTATGAGCTCGCAGTGGTGCGGGTGCTTGGGTAATCGGCAAGCTTATGCGAATCATCGCATGACGTGTTTAGGCTGCCACCAGTAGCGGTAAATTTGCAGAAGAATTAATGCCGAATATTAATGCGGAGTATCGTACTAAAGCGGCTGGATCTTTGTGAGAGGTAAGTGACATGCCTCCGCACAGGTGGCATGTCATAGATGGTGCGTTAGTTTCCGGTTTAGATAAAGGTCACTTTTCCGGTAGTGATGTCATACATAGCGCCGACCACTTTCAGCTTGCCTTCGGCTTCCAGGCCCGTGATCACCGGGCTCATCTCGCGAATAGTGGCAATGGTGTCATTGACGTTGGCGATGGCGATGGTGTCAAGGAGCGGTGCTGCACAGGCGTCTTTGCCGGGGTTCTCCGCCTTGACCAGGTCGACTGCAGGCTTGATCTCACCCAGTAGTGCGGTCAGGTTGCCCAGTTCCGCACCAGCGCAAGATCCGGCCACTGCGCCACATGCGGTATGGCCCATCACTACCAGCGTTTTCACGCCTACCAGAGCAGTCGCGAATTCGAAGCTGCCGACCATGTTGACACTTGCAACGTTGCCCGCGACGCGGCCGACAAAGATATCACCGATACCTTGGTCGAATACGATTTCAGGTGGCACGCGAGAGTCAAGGCATGACAACACTGCAGCATACGGCTGTTGGCCGGCACTGGTCGCTGCTATTTGCTCGGCGAAATCCTGATTTAGCACCTTACCGCTGACGAAGCGCTCGTTTCCAGCGATCAGTGCCGCTATGGCCTCGTCTGGATTGGTTATTTTGCTTTCGTCTACCTGCTCGGAAGCGAAAGCTGAGGTGCTGGATAACATGACTGCCAATGCAGCGTACTTAATAAATTTCATAGGTCTCTGACTCCGTAGTGATTCGTCTTTGACGAGGGTTATTTCTACTATACGTAGTTATACGGCGCCCCAACTAATCGTGCAATTCGAAAATATTCAACTTTCACATCGTCTTTATCGATGTTTTGCGGGGCTTGGGATGCCGCCGGTAGTGTAACGAATCTTGTTAGCAAGATCCGGGCAGTAAACACCATTATTACTGATGTCTGCACTGCCATGCTCTTTTTACTCCCAGGTCGGTGATGGCCCAATGACGCGTATCCAGGCCGTATGCCGCACTTCATTTTAGTCGACAGAAGTTTTGGCGCGGCCTCTTTTGGCTACTCGTAGACGGTAATCATTTTGGCATTCGCGCGAAATGGCACCTGGCTGCACAGGCCCTGATCGATAGGCAGGCGGGCATGACGCCACAGGGGTTCCCGGCAGCCGTGCTGCTCCAGAGTAGCTTTTGCTGCTTTTTGATCGTGGGGCGCCTGCTCTCGTATTATTTCAGCAGGTATCAGGTCCAGCGCAAAATGGCGGAAGAACGGGCTGGAGAAACCGATATCAGCCAGCGAGGGCCCTGTCGCCAAGCAGGAAAGGGCGTTGCCGAAAAATGCCTTCTAACTGTTGCAGCGTGCGCCGATAAATCGCCTCGATACCAGGCACCTGATCGGGTGTGATGCCATCCTCCGTTGTATAGCCGTTTCTCTGCCGGTGGGTAATCACCTGGCGTTTTAGAAATACAGGTAATGGCAGCTCTGCCCCGATTTCGTTGGCTAAGTGATGGCTTGCGAAGCGCGCGCCTTGTTCGTAGTGCCCGCGATGTAGTTCCAGCGATAATACATGGCGGGTCGCCACAGCCACTCGTCTGCATAATCTTCCAGCAGCAAACCGAAGAAACGTTGCAGGGGATCCTCGGGTATCCGCAGGGGCGGGGTATGCAGCTTCAAACCACTGAATTATCGGCGTGCTGTCGCTCATCCAGCGGCCTGTTCCAGCGCCGGCATTTGCGCGGAGCCCGTATGGTCCTTAATCCGTAGCGCTGTGCGGGGATGGCTCAGCGCCCGCAGTTTGTAGGGAATCCCCTTGATGCGGAGCTAATTCTCTGGCTTGCCGGTGAAGTCGGAAATACTTGAGCCGTAAACGGTGACAGGCATTAAGTGGTCTGGTGTCATTGCGCTCAGTCTTCCACGGCGAAGGTCAGCCCCGCGTTGGCCTGCAGGCGATCAACCAGTAGCATGCCCAGCGCAGCCGCCGGCGTCCAGATACCACCGCTGGCCGCGTCTGGATTCATCAGCAGGCATACCGCACTTTCGGCAATCATCTTGCTGGTGGATCCGTAGCCGGGGTCTTTATCACCCTTGACGCCTACCTTCACGCTGTCGCCGCTGGCATTTGAGCCGACAAACAATACATCGTAAAAGCCGTTCTCACGCTCCTCTTTGCTTGGGCCTTCACCTGGCTGGGTCGTGTCGCTCGCCATACTTTTGTCCTGTGCAACCGCGTTGGCGATGGCTTCACCTGTTTCTCCTGGCCCGGTGAGCATCATCTCGTCGTAGACAAAGTCCTTGCCGTAAGGGTGGCCCTGCAAAAAGTTGGAGCGATGGATATTTTTGGTGTTGATGGTGGCCATCACAAAGGGCGCTGACCAGCTGTTCAGATCCTCCTCGTAAATAGGCGCCATACCTGACGGTTGCTTGACGCCGCTTGCACCCTCGGTCAATGCGAAGGGATTCATCAATACCGCAATTATATCGGGCTGTTTAGCGGCGGCGGCCATAGTGGCTTTAAAGCTGGCTAGCGTGCCACCGGAAAAAGTGCCCTGCATGGCGCGCACCCGCCCTTTCACGCGATTGAATGGAGATTGTAGTTTCGCCTTGGCCGTTTCCTGCAGAAAAAGAACGCCCAGATCGAAGGGTATAGAATCGAAACCGCAGGAAAATACGATCCGCGCACCGCTGGCTTTGGCGGCATCACCATGGGCAGCGATCATGTCGTGCATCCAGGCAGGTTCGCCGCACAAATCGACGTAGTCGGTGCCAGCCTCAGCACAGGCGCGCACCAGATCCGAGCCATAGAGCTGATAAGGACCCACGGTGGTAATGATCACCTGCGCACGTCGCACCATGGCATTGACCGAATCGGGATTGTTGGCGTCGGCCACTATCAGCGGTATATCACTGGCAATACCCATCTCGTCGCGCACTTGCTCCAATTTGGCCTGGCTGCGCCCGGCCATGGCCCAGCTCACTTCACCGCCAATGCCATACTGCTGGTTAAGGTACTCACACACCAGGCGACCGGTGTAGCCGGTTGCGCCATAAACGATGATGCCTAGCTCTCTATTGTGGGGCATTGTCTCTCTCCAGTGTTTTCAAGTGATGCAGAATTAGGGTGTTTCCGCAGCCAGTTCATATGCGGCGCCAGCGTTATCATTACCGGGCTCAGGATAACCATGTAGGTTTTGATCAACAAGGTATCCTTTGGTGCAGGAACCAGAGCGACCACCGCTTGAGCAGGCGCTGATAAACTCCTTTTGAGATTGGCGCTGAGCGCCCAGCGAAAGTTATGCTTGCGTTTCCTATTTATCACCCCGCTCAGGTCCCCACCATGACAAGCAGCGTCGCCGGTCTCCCGCTCATTATCGAAGCCTCCTTGAATGGCGCCAGCAGCAAGGCGCACAACCCCCATGTGCCGTTCAGTGACGAGGAGATTGTCGCGGATGCCGTCGCCTGTATGGATGCTGGCGCCGCCCTGCTTCATAACCATACAGACGAATCTATCTTTGGTGGCACGGGCGAGCTGGACTACGAGCGCTATGCGCGTCCGTGGCGGACGCTGCTTGCGCTCAGGCCCGATGCGATACTCACCCCCACCATGCCCGTAGGTCAGGAGGGTGTGCCGGTGGAGGTGCGCTATCGCCATGTGGAGCGGATGGCCGCAGAGGGGTTGCTGGGCCAAGGTTTGTGCGACCCCGGCTCATTTAACCTGTCGTTGCTGGACACCGATGGCCTGTTTGCGGATAGCACCTATGTCTACCGCAACGACATACACGATTCGCGTTATTATGTGGAGACGTGCAGGCGACTCAAAGTCGGCCTCAGTGTTTCGATCTTCGAACCGGGCTTTCTCAAGTTCATTTTGGCCTACCACCGCGCGGGGCGCCTGCCCCCGGGCTCTATGATAAAACTGTACTTTGCGAGCGATGACTTGCCTTTTGGGTTGCCGCCCTCCGCTGCCAGCCTTGAGGCCTATCTTGGAATGTTGGGCGATTGTGACCTGCCGTGGCTGGTATCCAGCTTTGGGGACGACTGTGTCGGCTGTGGCATTGCGGAGGAAGCGATCAAGCGCGGGGGCCATGTGCAGGTAGGCTTAGAACCCTATGCCGGTGCGCGCTGCCCGACTAATGTTGAATTGGTGCAGGAGGTGGTTGCGTTGGCGCAGCGCTATGAACGGCCGATCGCCACACCGGCAGAGGCTGCGGCGATTCTGCAATTACCCACTTACCCCGTGCCTTACCGGGCACCCGGGTAAGCCGGTGTTGTGCAAGCGCAGCACGAGTCTGCGTCGCAAACGCTTCAATGCGTGTTCGATTTAGCTTACTTGGAAGACTGAAAATACCCCCGGACATTGTCCCTCCAGTCAGCCACATCAGCGCGTGCAGCGGGTTCACCAAAACGCGCTTTGAAATCTGTCAGCGCAATGGTGTAGCTGTCTGCCTGATAAAATGCTTCATCGCTTATTTGCGGCTGTTCGCCCGTTTTGTACCAGGCCGCATACTGGGCAAGATCATCGGACAGCACCTTGTAGTGACTTGAATGCGTTTTGACGTCCAGGGTTGGTGCTGCCGCTGTGGTGTCGAATTGCATCAGGCGAAACCAGCCGTCGCCAATTCCGTAAATGCGACCGTCAGCGGTGCGCGTTTTACTCGCATCGAGATCGGCCTGCCCTCGATACTGGATAGATGACAGCGGTCAGTAGGCAGAGAATAATAGGCGATGTGCGCTTGTACGGGGCACAAAAAAGCCGCTCTTGGGCGGCCGTGTCGTTACCTGAGCAGCAGCGTGACGGCTATCAGCTTTTGGCTGCCTTGTGCGTCCCTGTCAGCCCCGCCAACGACAGGTTCTTTGTCTTGCATGCCGAGAGTTTGGCTGTTCCTGGCCCGTAGGCATAAATGAACTGGCCGAGTTTCAGGGTATCGATCATCGGTTGCGCGATAGCAGTGCGCACTGCCGGGCATCCTAACGATCGCCCCAAGCGCCCCATCTTTTGCGCCGCGACAGGGTTAACATAGGGCGCGCCGTGCATCACAATCAGGCGTTCCATGGCCGATTCGTTAAAGCCCTTGCTGAGACCCTGCAGTCGCAGTGAATAGCCATTGCCGCCTTCATAAGTCTCGTCGGTCAGGAATAAGCCCAGACTGGTTTGATGGCTGCCGTTGCGGTTAGAAAACGCATCTGGAATATCCTCGCCAGAATTTTTGCCATGAGCGACATATTCCTGGAACAACAGCTTCCGATTTTTAAGGTCTATGACCCAAAGGCGCTGCTGCCGAGACGGAATGGTGTAGTCGATAATCGCCAAACGGCTGGCCGTTTCACCAACGCCATTGCGTTGCGCGCATTTCATCGCGGACACGGCTTCGGAGACTGCGGAGGGTTTAATTGAAGGGGCGAGTTGTCGAATTAGGGCCGCGTCGTCGGCGCTCACCAGAGTATTTGCAAACAAACTGAGGAGCAGCACCGGCAGTAATCGCATAAACAAAGTCGTCTAGGTGAGTGCTATTTGCACAAGACAGTATCAAAAATCGTATGTGACACCAATAATTTAATACACAAAGCCATAATATTCAAGGAGATAGTGCGTAATTCTTGAATTACTCTTAAGATTGCGGTCGAGTCGGTAAATTGGCAATGGGCGTTGAGGGTTATCCCTAATAGGACGAGCCCTCTGATTTTGGTCTACCGTGTTTACATGTTTCGTCGAGATCCGCAGTGTCAGCGCGCCTGAGCGGTGGCCGCTAAAAACATAAAGTAATGTACCTGGCGAGTTTTCACAGCGTCAGCTTACAGCTCCCGCACGCGAATAGTGCGATACCAGACCGGGTCACCATGATCCTGTAGAGCAATATAGCCCGATTCGGCTTTTCCGTAGCCTGGCATGTCCGCGAACTTACTCGCCGCAACCAGCGCGTTCCATTCCGCGCTGCCGCGTTCGATGCTGACCACTTTCACGCCGTTCAACCAGTGTTCGATGTGGTTGTTTTTCACGCGCAGCATCACGTCGTTCCATTCACCGGGTGGGCGCACGGTCTGCGGGTCGGCGGCCATAAGGTCGTAGAGATCGCCGGCGCGGTGGGTGTGAATCTGCCCGTCGGCATGCCCGTCGTTGTCCAGCACCTGCATTTCCAGGCCGGTGCGCCAGGAAACCTTTTCAGTTTCATCTCTTACCAGGTAGAAAACACCGCTGTTGCCGCCGGGAGATATTTTCCACTCGAGGCTCAGCTCAAAATCACGGAACTTTTCGCGGTAGTAAACGAGATCACCGCTGCCGCCCCCCAGAACAGCACTCTTGATGAGATCCCACAGCGGAAAAATACCTTCTTGCACCAGCGCCAGCGTGCCATCCTGCACAGTCCACTTGCGAACATTATTTTCGTCACCACCGTAATTGCGCCACCCGGACAGCGTCATGCCGTCGAACAGGTCGCGCCAGTCGTCATCGGGGTCCGCAGCCGGCGGAGCAGCGCTTGACTGCCCGGGAATCCTGTTGCGTGTGTGCCCGGCTTCGGCGGTCCATAGCGCCTTACCCGACTCGGATCGCAAATGATCCGCCAGGCGCAGGTAAACCGCATAACCGGCTTTCAGGCCGCCGATGCTCAGGCGAATGCTGCGGCGGTCTGGCGAGACCCCCACGCCACTAACTGTCAACGTGGTCTCGTCATACTGGGGCCCACCGTACGGTTCGTTGGGATAGTAAAACCACTGTCTGGCCACTACGTCTGCCACAGATAGCTCCAATCCTGCTGCCAGCGGCTGTGTGAGTTCAACAACAAAACTATCTTCCTGCGGCTTTACATTGAGTATCTCGAAGGCGTTGTTACCGACCCGGCTCATACGCTCAAGGCGGTGCCAGGCTTTGGGATACTCGCGCCAGTTAGGCGGGTTGCCCGGTTCGCCAAGATCAATAGCACCATCGAGGTTTTCGCGCAGTACCCAGGGTGCATGCCCGCGACCGTTGACTTGCTCCCTGCCGCGAGAAGAGTCCGAAATTGTAGAGGCATCCATACCGTAAAGTTCGGCGCGGATGGTCGCAAGGACAGCGCCAGGACCTTCGCGCTTGCCCAGGTCTGTCAGGAACTCAATATCAGCTTTGGAGAGGAGATCCTGATGCAGGGCAATAACCGTGGTCAGTGCGAGCAGCAGAGCTAAAATGAGTGGCAGTGTCAAGACGGCAATGATCAGTGTCTTCATAGTTTTATATCGGTACCGAGGGTGGCGCTGAGCGGGTAGGGTTCTAATCATATACAGAGCAACTGCGGGCGCAAGTATGCTGTGCTTGCAGGCTCTTATCGCGCGATAATTGCATTGGGGTAGTGGGTCGTGCAAGGTTGCGCTCGCATTGCTTATCGCGCTGCAAAAAAACGCGGGCCGCTGCGATGCGCTGGACGTAGCAACGTTGATGAAGGATATTACCCGGCACATCGATTCTGGTGAATCTAACGACACGAGGTTACATTGACGTGCTGATCGAAGCCTTCGAGCACTTCTTCAACAATTACGCTGACTACGAGTATCCGGTCGCTTCGGGGCAGTTGTTTCTGGCGATGCTGGGGATGGGCGCGCTGCTGACGCCGCACGATTTCCTGCTGGAAGTGAAAAATCCAAAAGGCCTGGCCGTCGGCTTTTTCTTTCAGTGGGCATGGGTGCCGCTGATCGCTTTAGCGCTGGGCGAGCTATTGCCTCTTCCCGTCGGTGTTGCGGTCGGTTTGATCTTTGTCGCCGCAGTGCCGGGCGGAACGCTGTCTAACATCTTTACACTGTTTGGTCGTGGCAATATTGCGCTTTCAATCGGGCTGACATCAATCACTACAGTCGCGGCCCTGGTGACCACGCCATTGTTGCTAAAGCTGTTGTTGTCGCAGTATCTGCCTGAGGGCTTCAGTATGCCCATGGGGCGCATCGCGCGCGATATCTTCGCCACCCTTATTATCCCCCTGGCGCTGGGTATGTGGCTGAAATCGTTCACTACCACCTTTTACGCGGCGCAGTTTGCCAAGTGGATGATACGGCTGAGCCTGTTGCTTGTTTTGGTCATTGTCGTGGGCTCGGCCGGCAGTGGTCGGCTGGACGTCAATGCCTATGGCATGATCGGCGTGCTCGTGCTGGTTGTTTTCGCCGTGCTTGTTCAGGGCAGTGCGGTGCTTGCTGGAAAAGCGCTGAGGCTGGCATCCGGTGACGCGCTGGCTATCAGCGTCGAGGCGACCTTTCGCAACATCTCGTTGGCGATTGCGGTCAAGGCAACGGTGTTTCCGGCGCAGGCCGGTGTGCTGGACCCCATTGGCGATGGTGTGCTATTCGTCGCGCTCCTTTACGGCGGCGTGAGTATGTTCATGACGCTGGTGCCGGTGCTGCTGCATCGGCGCAGGCTGGGGAAAGCCCGGCCGCAATAGAATGCCCCAAGCCGCAAAAGCGGGACTAAGGTGTAGTCGCCGACCTCGACGGTGGACCCGGTAGCTGTGGTTGGAGGTTGATGTTCGTCGCTATGAAACACCCACCCTGCTCCAAGGGCTGCAGAAACATTGCGCTTTGGATCAATCGGAGAAAGTGCGCGCGCGAGTCAGGAGTTCGTCTATCTGGTATATTCCCTGAAAATGGTCGTCCCAGGGTGCCTTGCTTGCGCGTATCTGGTATATACCTTCATTATTCTAAATCCAGGAACCGCATCCATGACAGGCGACATCAAACCGTTCACACCCAAACAAGAAAAGTTTGGCAGCTGGATTATCGGCAAGGTAGGGCGGTGGCAGACGACAGTCTACGAAATGACCGGTGGTCGACTGTGGAATACGTTTCTGGGCGGGCCAGTGGCTATCCTGACAACCGTCGGGCGGAAATCTGGCCTGGTGCGCAAGGTGCCACTGCTCTTCCTGGAGCAGGGAGCAGATGTCGTGATGACGGCCTCAAAAGGCGGTATGTCTAAACTGCCCATTTGGTACTTTAACGTGGTGGCCGCCGATGCAGTCGATATTCAAATTGGCAAGGACAAGAAGACCTACCGCATGCGCGAGGCCAACACTGAGGAAGAGATCCTGTTGTGGCCCAAGCTGGAAGCCATGTATCCCGATTACAAGGAATATCGGGCGCGGACGGAAGGCGTGCGTAATATTCCTGTGCTGATTTTTTCACCAGTGTGAAAGCATCTGATTTTGCCGACGAGGGCAAGAATAAAGCAACGGTGCGTCTCCAGCCCGGCCGCTATCGACACTTCAAAGGCGGTGAGTATCTTTTGCAGGGGATCGCTACTCACTCTGAAACAGGTGAGCAATTGGTGGTGTATACGCCTCTTTATGGCTCCAGCGGATTATGGGTTAGGCCGTTGGCGATGTTTCTTGAGACAGTGAATCACGGCGGCGTAGAACAACCACGATTTATGTTCGTTGAGTAATGCGCGCGTTCTTTCTGGGCTCTTTGGTCGAAAAGTATGTGGATTAGAAAAATCTTCTGTTGCGTAGTGATCCGGTTGGCCTGTGTGCCCGTACAGAAGTTATTAGGCGCGGCTATTGTTCATTATCATTGGCAATCCGATGTCTAGAAGAACTCCATCCTACCTTTTCCTGCGGCCGTAGGGCCGCGGGATTTTTTAATTATGTGCAGAGCGTCAGGTAGTTTATTCTTTACGCACTGAACAAAGGCATTCTGAGCAGGAAGAACAGCATGAACAAACCCATGGATTCTAATGCGTTGCGTGTGGCTGAAGAGGGCGTCGCTATGCGGGGTCGGGTGCAGGCCCTACAGCCCTTATTGCGAGCCAATGTAGATAAAGCGCGTACCGAGCGTCGCGTGCCAGCGGAGAATATCGAGGCACTGCAGGAAGCGGGTTTTTTCCTCGCTTTGCAGCCCGCTCGGTGGGGTGGTTTTGAGCTCAATCCACAAGATTTCTTTCGCATGCAGATGACTATCGCCGAGAGTTGCATGTCTACAGCATGGGCGGGCGGGATTGTGGCTGTTCATGCTTTCCAAATTGCGCTGATGGACGAGCGCGCACAGCAAGACGTCTGGGGTGACGATATTCACACGCGGATTTCTTCCTCCTACGCCCCCATGGGTAAGGTGGAAGCCTTTGAGGGTGGCTTCCGCTTCAGTGGTCGCTGGGGCTGGAGTAGCGGCTGTGACCACTGTACCTGGGCCCTGTTGGGTGGCATCCTCCCCGACGGAACTTACCGTACTTTTTTGTTACCGCGCACTGACTATCGTATAGAAGATACTTGGCACTCCATGGGCTTACAGGGTACTGGCTCGAATGATATCGTGGTGGAAGACGTCTTTGTTCCCGACTATCGTACTCACAAGCAGTCGGACGGATTTGAAGGCACCAATCCCGGCGTGGGCCCGGACAGCGGCACGCTGTACCACCTGCCCTGGGCTCAGCTGTTTATTCGTGTTGTGTCCACTCCGGCAATTGGTGCAGCGCGTGAGGCGCTCGCTTTGTATACGGCCCTGGTTAAGGGCAAGGCCAGTGGTGATGTCACCAAACTGGCACAGGATACCGGCACCCAGATGCGCATAGCCGCTGCCACAAATACCATCGAGGAAATGTCCACTGTGTTATTTGCGAATTTCGACAGCATGATGGCAACATTGCGGGCAGGTGGCAGTATCGCGCTAGATGACCGCATTCTTTATCGTTACCAGGCTTCGTTGGTGATTGAGAAGTCTATCGAAGTGGTGGACGCACTATTTGCGTCCGCGGGAGGCTCATCAGTGTTTCAGGGTAGCCCTATTCAACAGCGGTTCCTGGATATCCACACGGCGCGGGCGCACGTTGCTAACAATCCTACGTCCTTTGCACGCAATCTGGGGGCAGTAAGTCTCGGCGCCGCAAATTCAGATTTCTTTGTCTGATGGCGGCAGAGAGTGCGATACAGAGTAATTTCGCGAAACTGGAACAAGCTGTCTTTCGTAGACTAAACGCAGTCGTTGAGCCCGCTGTGCGATCGGGTATCGGCTCCCCTGCGTTGACACCGGCAAGCCTGATCGTGTTGGAGACCGTAGGATGTAAAAGTGGCCTGCGGCGACGTACGCCGCTATGGAGCATTAAGCTTGGTCGTTACCGGGTCGTGAGCACAGCACGCGGAGAGCGGTCTTTCTGGGTGAAGAACCTGCTGCAACAGCCGGTGGTGAGCTTTTATCTTGGCGGCCGGCGTCACGTTTCACAGGCAATTGTCATTGTTGAAGGCAGCTGCCTGCCGGAGACGCCTGCGCTGAGCCCGGCTATGCGTGCATTGGTAAAGGCATTCCACGCGCTGGCTCAGAAGGGCTGGGCGTTCGTCATTCTGGTCCCCGCCAAACGCTAACGAATACGGTGCAACCCTGCGCCGTTGCAGTCCTGCACCCGTTGTTCAAGTCATCCGATCCTACTGTTGTGACGTATATATCTACAATAGATTACCAGCAATTCAGGAGAAAATTATGATAGAACGCAATCTCGGTAATGCAGAGCGCATTACAAGACTGACGTTGGGTATTGCATTTGCTGTATGGGCGCTCGTGCAGCCCACTATGAACGGCATCGAATGGTTTGTCGTAGCGGTTTCCTTAGCGTTAATTGGTAACGGAATTTTTTCGCGATGTTACGTCTGGTACCTTCTAGACATCGATACTAGCCCGGTCAAGAAGGGTCCAGAGGACACTGGCACAACCGTTTGTTAGTGCCGATAATCGCCGGAATGTTGCGCTCAGGTACATGGGAAATGCACGGTAGAAAAAAAGCCACGGTGGCGAGTACATTATCAGGAGCAGTTTTTCTGGTCATTGCATTGGCCACCTCAACAACCGCTGCGTCGTGTCCCGATTATCTCAATCAAGAGCTGCGCAAGTTGCATTCTAAAGAGGTCGTTAATCTCTGCGAGGTCAGCGCCGGTAAGCCAATACTCATAGTTAATACTGCCAGCCACTGCGGTTATACTCCGCAATTTGAAGGGTTGGAGCAAGTGTATGAAAAATACCGGGAGCGCGGGTTGCAGGTAGTCGGTTTTGCCAGCGATGATTTCCGCCAGGAAGCTAAGGATGAGGAACAGGCTGCCAAGGTATGCTACGTAAACTACGGGGTTACGTTTATTATGATCGCGCCGTCGCATGTGCGCGGTGCGGACGCCAACCCCGTGTTTCGTGAGCTTGCCAAAGAAACGCAGGCACCGAGTTGGAACTTCAATAAGTATCTGATCGATAGTTCGGGCAAGGTAGTAGAGCACTTTAGTAGTAACACTAACCCCGACAGCCAACAGCTGCAACAAGCCATCGAGCGGCTGCTCTAGCAGAGCACGCAAAGTGAAACTATCTGTCGTGAAAAATCCGAATCCCCAAGGCAAAGGCATGGTGCCTGTGTTGCGTGACTGGGCGACGATGCAGCCCAGTGTGGTCGTCCCCAAGTCTCCTGCCGCATTTTTGCGCGACTACTGCATTTCTTCGCTGGTGCTGGCTGCTCAATTCGGATTCAAGCCGGTGGTCGGTAAAACGTATTTTCTGTACGCTCGAGAACAAGACTGGAACCTGTCACTTATCTCACCCAGCGAGTGGGGGCAGCAAGCGCCGGGAGAGTGCCTCGGAGAGTGTCGTTTGCGGCCTGATATGACATGGGCCATAGACACCTCGGGGTTGTATTCAACGAGCCTTGCGGCACTTGCGAGGGCGCGTAATTTTGTGGAGGCCTTCGTCGAGACTGTATCCGGTCAGGATGAGATCGCCGCTAATCTACCGTTTTATGCCAGCAATCTACCTTACTATCAACGCTTGCTAGGCACCGCCTTGGCGTCGTCTTTGCAACGCAGCATGCCCGATAACAGTCTCGAGGTAAAAACGCTCCTTGCAGATGCGCAAGAGTGGTTACTGCCTAGCGGCAACTAACAGTAATCCAGTGATTTGGCGTGGCAGCGCCTTCATTAAGACCTAGTATATCGGTTGCTACTACGCAGTTGCACGCCGGGTAGTATGGCGTCGCCAGGGAACCGGTTGTAATGGGCTTAGTGTTGGATTGCGGGTTGGTGTCAATCGTAAGAGCTGTTTATTCAGATTTCGAGAGATTTAGTTGGTTATGCGTTCCGCGGTATTGATTGATTTACTGCCTATCGGCACGAAATTTCCGCCCGGAAAGGAACTTTGAGTCAGGTCAGAATTCCGTAGAGAGCGAAATGGCGAGTAGGTTGGACTGCATCTTGGTCGGGTGTCCGATCATCTCATCGTAAGCTGAGACGTGATGGAGTGAAAGCGTTGCAATAGGCATCCCACGCAGGGCCTCACGTGCCTCTTCCAAGCTGCGCCAGCGCAGTGTTCTCCCGGCCTTGTCGACTAGGCGCTTGCTTTGCCCGTCAAGTGTTACTGCAACCTGATAGAGTGATCTGTCCAGTGAATGGATGATGACGTCTGTTGGATGTTGCAGTGTCTCAAACTGTGAAATTGAAATTGGCATGGTTTATCGCTCGGTATTCCTTCGCATCTCGGCACCCTCGCGCGTGATGACCAACAAGAGGCTGCCGACACGAAAACCGAATTTGTTGAGTACAGATTCATTGATGAGGACATCAGGAGAAACTAAATACATACGATCGTCTACGTGAACATCTATCTCGCCGTCCTTGTAGGCCAAGCGCAGCACATAATCAAGAAACAGGCTATTACCCGCCTGCTGCAGTTTACCTGCGCCGACCACGTCGCCTGCCGTGCCAGTAAAGTTCCCGTTGCCCGTTGGTGTTAATACCCAGATGCGCTGCTGAGTTTCACCATCGTCGAAGACAAAATCCTCTACCAGCGTCCCTACGCCGCCTTCCCAGCTTGCAGCGATGTCTGCGCTAAAGTGACGAATCACTTTACCGCTGCGATCCTTGACTACGCCGTGTGCGGTCAGTTTGCCATTAAAAAATGCTTCTATATCCAGTTCGGGCTTCATGTCGTTATAGTCTGTAACATGTACCTGTGAACAGGCCATTAAAGTGACGAGCATCACAGCCATTAATAGTTTGTACATAAGCAGTAGGTTTCCTTCACTAATATAGATATTACGCGAGTGGCAGTAATTCCGATCAGTCAAGCGGTACCCGCAGCTGGGAAAAATCCGATTCCTGAGCGCCTTCGTGTTGAGTCCCAGAGGTTTATTGACATGGAATATGCAACTTTGCCGGTATATCAGGTTTCTACCGGGGCCGTGTCTGGTGCAGCAACGATTTTTTGGCCAATGCGCACGATGCTGCTAGTGGCGACAGTTTTACTGGCGCAGCCGGCGCATGCGGCCCTGCTGGCGGCCGAAACGATTGGCTACGCCTACGCCATTAACAGCGATCAATTGCTCTACAGTGAATCGCATTGCGTTAGCGCTGATGGCACAGTGCGCGAGGTGATTTATCGCGATAGTAGCGACGGACTGATCGCTCTCAAAGAACTGAGCTATGACACTGGGCCGACTACTCCGGGGTTTGTGCAGCGCAATATTAACACTAGCGATTCCGTTGCCGTTGAACTGCGGCAGGGCGAGGTTGTTATGTCCTTCGTCGGTTCCGGGCCAGCGGCCGCGCGGGTGGTGACGAGAAAGCCAGATGCCGGAGTGCCGTTGGTGGTCGATGCGGGTTTTGACGCATTTGTGAAGGCCAACTGGAAGAGCTTGCTGGCTGGCGAGAGTAAGCATTTTCAGTTCCCTTTCGCGGCGCGAGAAACACTGGTGGAATTGCAGATTGCAAGCGCGACCTGCTCCTACGAGAGCGAGGCTGATCAGTGTTTCACGCTGGAACTGAATAACTGGCTGTTCAGGATACTGGCCGATCCCATTGAGCTTGGCTACGACAGCGATCTGAGACGTCTGACGCGTTTTCGTGGGACCTCTAATATCACTGACGCAGAAGGCGATGGAATGGTGGTGGATATCCATTACCAATACACCGATGTGGCTTCTATAGATTGCGCAAACGAGTAGCTGTCAGCGATACTGCACGCAACAATGACGCACGACGCACCCAAAGGTGCCAATGGTTTGTCCCTTAGATGGGCGTCGCAGGAGAAGCGAATGGCCCTAGTATTGAAAGGTCCTTGGGATAAAGTACAAATCGATGCATTTCTGATGAATAGCACCTTCCCTTTGCGGCTGGCTTGTGTGGCAAAAGACGGTTTTCCACGTGTGGTATCGGTCTGGTATGGCTATGACGGCCATACGCTGCACTGTGTCTCGCACCGCAGCTCGCAACTGGTCAATCTGTTGCAGCGCTGCGAACGCGTCGGTTTTGAGCTGGCACCTAATGAACCGCCGTACCACGGAGTTAGAGGCCAGGGTATCGCGCGACTGGAGGCGGATGCTGACGGCGCGGTACTGGGACAATTGTTGCAACGCTACCTTGGTGGTGCGGAGTCTACTCTGGGACAGTGGCTGCTGTCGCGCGCGGAAGACGAAGTGCTAATATCTATCGAGCTACTGCGTTTATTTAGCTGGGACTACCGCGAGCGGATGGTGGACATCAAAGCGCCGGATCGAGTCGCGCGATAGTCGCTGTCAGGAGGGGGCCGGCTTCTGACGCCAGTCGGAGTTGCGCCAGATTGTCCGCTCGGGTGATTCCAGGGTTAATAATAACAAGCGGTATATTTCGCCGGTGAGCATGGCGGCAGAAACGGTAGCCGGAGAACACTACTAGGGAGCTGCCGACAGCCAGCATTGCGTCAGCCTCTTCCAAGGCGTTGAGGCAGGTATCTACGGTCGTCCGGGGTACGGATCCGCCAAAAAAAACCACGTCGGGCATGAGGTCTCCGGTGCAGTTATGGCACTGTGGTAGCGTTATCCGCTGCAGCCATTCCTCGGGTACTTCCATGTCGCCGTCGGGCCGTGCGCCATCGGCGGGCGCTGGTGGAAAGCAATTGTTTGCAGCTAGCAGTGCCTGCACACTGTCACGCGGGTGCAGGGTTGCACAGTTGAGACAACGCACCTGGTCAACTCTGCCGTGCAGGTCGATCACATTCCAGCTTCCGGCCCGCTGGTGCAAGCCGTCCACGTTTTGAGTGATCAACAAATTAATATGCCCCAGCGCCTCCAGTTGCGCCAGAGTATGGTGCGCGATGTTAGGCTGCGCGTCGCGAATGATGGGCCAGCCGTACCAGGAGCGCGACCAATAGCGTCGGCGTGTGTGTGCATCACGCAGGAAAGCCTGCTCCTGAATGGGCGTGCGATGCAACCAGGTACCAGCCTGGTCGCGGTATGTTGGGATTCCGGATGCCGCACTGATGCCTGCGCCGGTGAGCACCACCATTCGGGGGTGTGCGGCGATGAAGTCGGCGAGTGCATGGCTCTCCAGTTGCAGAGTGTCCATAAAAGCAATATACGTCTCAGTCATGCAATTAGATGAAAATGCGAAATGTTGATCCATTGAGCCGTTGCGGCGTACATTAAGAGATATTCGCCAGGAGATGAGATCATGCGTATATTGCTTACCGGTGGCACCGGGTTCATAGGCGTGCCGCTTGTGCGGGTGCTTCTTGCACGCGGCCACGACGTGATCGTGCTCAGTCGACAGTCACGCGCCGATCGCCCATCCTGCCGTTTTGTGCAGTCTCTCGATCAATTGCCGGACTCTGACGCGCTCGACGCGGTTATCAATCTCGCAGGCGCTTCTTTGGCAGCCCGTCGTTGGAACGACGCTTATAAGCGCGAGATCGTAGCGAGTCGGATGGATATCACCCGCGAAGTGCTCGATCTTATGGCACGGCTTGAACGTCCCCCTGAAGCCCTGTTAAGTGCCAGCGCTATCGGCTATTACGGTCACCATGGCGATGAATGCCTGACCGAGGAGTCGCCGACGACCGCAGGTTTTGCCCAGCAATTGTGCAGCGATTGGGAGTCTATGGCGTTGCAGGTGCAGCCATTGGGTGTGCGAGTGTGCCTGCTGCGACTTGGGGTTGTGCTTGATCATGACGGGGGTGCGTTACAGGAGATGGCGACCTCTTATCGCGTCGGTGTCGCTAGTTGGCTGGGCTCCGGGACGCAGTGGCTGAGTTGGGTACACCGACAAGACGTGATCAGCGCGATTGAGTTCTTGCTCGCGCGCGACGACCTTCAGGGCCCTTTCAATGTTACTGCGCCGGAACCCGTGACTGGGCGCGACTTTGCTCTCGCTTTGCAGGCGCATCACCGAACATTTTTGCGTGCTGGCGTGCCGGCAATAGTGGCACGCCTGCTGGTCGGCGAGATGGCTGACGAATTGCTATTGAACGGCCAGCGTGTAGTGCCACAAGGGCTGGAGGAAGCGGGTTTTGTTTTCGGCTACCGCGATGTGGCATCAGCGCTCACGGCCATTTATCAACAGGCAGCAGCCTAAAAAATGGGCCAGTCAGTGACTGGCCCCCCGATGGTCCTGATAGACTTCCGCCATCCCTTCATCCTTACGCAGCTTCGCCAGTGCAGACGATTCCAGCTGTCGCACCCATTCTGTAGAAACCTCCATCTGCTCAGCAATTTCTGCCCGGGTCAGTGGTGGCGACTTGTCCAAGCCCCAGCGACGGATAACCACTCGCTGTTCAGACGGCTCCAGAATCTTGATGCGCTGCATCAGACAACGGTTCAGCGACTCCTGCTCTGCCTGGCTTGCCGTCTCGCTGAACGGGCCGCCGGAGAGTGTTTCCCCTAGCGCGGGCCCATCTGCATCATCAAACGGGGATGAATCCAGAGACACCGACAAGTTTGTCACCTGTTGCAGGCGCTGCACCGCGGCGGGCTTCATTTTGAGGCGTCGCGCAAGCGTCTTTACGTCCGGCTCGTGGCCGGTGCTGTCTATATGGTTCATGCGCTCGCGGTGCAAGCGCGAGATTTGTTCGTTAACGCCCGAGGGGTAGCGCACAATACCTTGCAGGTCTTCGATCGTATGACGCACCGCCTGGTTCACCCAGTTGTAGGCATAAGTACTGAATCGATAGCCTTTGTCCTGCTGATACTTTTCGGCCGCCCGTATGAGGCCGATAACGCCATTTTGAATAAGGTCACGGTAGGGTGCGCCGCGTCGCGTGAGGCGCCCTGCAATCGAAAATACCAAACGCAAATTGTGATTAACCAACTGCTGTCGCGCCTTGTAATAGTCACTAAGGCCATCGCGTAACGCAGACAGCGTCGCGGTGTCTACTGTGCCGGGCAATCCAGTCGGCGCCTGTGGCCAGAACTGGTGCCAATAATGCAGTGCTGCGGCCACCCCGCGACGCTCCGTCGCACTTGATACCGTTTCCGCCATCCCCGCGATCAAGCCGGCAGGGAGTTCCAGTGCGCTAATGATTGCCCCGATATGTTTGGTTGCTTTTGATCGCGTAATACTGCGATTGAACGTGATCAGCGCCTCCCGCTGTTCGCCGCCCTCCAGCAGGCCCACGTGCTCGCGCCGCAGCAGGTAATAGTGCTCTCGAACGGCGAAGTCCTCCAGTGAGGGAGGGTTGTCCAACACATTTGTTGCCCAAGCGCTCAGGTAGTGGCAACAAGGGGTGCTCGCAGACATAATCTCAAGCAGGTGCTGCAACGCATGCCATTTGGCGACGTCGATGTCCCGCTCTTGCTCTGCCGTTAGTAACGGGTACTTGCGCGCCTCTGCAAACAGCTGTTCCAGGGCGGCGTCGTCATTTTCTTTAGACAGTGTACTCATGGCTCGTGTCCTCATTTAACTGTGGTGTATACGGGCTAAGTGAGAAGGTGGTTCGCGCATTTCCTAAATTTTTGCTTGATAAATGCGGGTGTCTGAACAGGTAGTGGGGCGGCGTCAGCCCGGGCCACATTATGCGCGGTGCCTCCGCTCTCGCCAGATTGCGCTGCTAGCAGACCCTGCCTGATGATCACCGTCACTGACAGAGCTATATGATGTTGCCCGGCTGTCAGAAACGGTAATTTGCACAGTTAACAACCCGTGTATTGCTCATGGTTTTTACTTACTATCAGAGTTGAAAAGGAAGTCCGAAAATGGGGTTGCACAGCTTTAGAATGACGTCGTCCATTGCCGCAATAGTTGATTCTGGTAATTGCCGGTGTCGTTCAAAGAGCGAGAGAAAATGGAATATCGGGGCGGCGTAGTGACACCTGGATGTGACAAGCTTTTTGCCTGGTGAGGCTGGTTTGGAGTGTTGCCCCTCAAATGTATATGAGGCAGTCGTATGATTTCTCTACTCATCGAGTTTGCGTTGTTTATTCTGGTCCTGTTCTTTTTGATCCCCTCCGTGTTGATTTTCCTGATGATCGTGCGCGAGCTTATCCTGCAGCACCGCAGGCAGGCGGCATGGGCGAAAGGTCAGGTGCGGGAAATGCCAAGCTAGCTATTCGTCGGGTAGCTCGACCTGGGCGCTCTGCGTCCTGATGCGCCACGCGATATAGCAAAATGCAGTCAGCGCCGGGGTGTTTACTTCTCGGTCAGCAGCCGTTTTACCTCTCTCAAAAGTACATTTTCCATGATTCTATCCGCACATTTGCGGAGCTTTTACTTATCTTGATTTTTCAGCGCGGCGGGTGCAGGGTTGAAAGGCCCCCATGCAAAGAGATTCGTGATGACACAACCTTTTCCCGATAACGTATTTTTGAACGGTCCGATGGCCCCTTCCGGTATTGAGTGCGATGCGCCGGATCTGATTGTCGAGGGAGACTTGCCATCAGACTTGCAGGGTGTTTACTTTCGCAATGGTCCAGACCCACTGTATCCGCCGCGAGAGGGCGAGCAGTATCACTGGTTTCACGGCGACGGCATGATCCAGCGCTTTGAGATTGGCGGCGGCCGCGTATCCTGGAAAAATCGCTGGGTGCGAACCGAGAAGTACGAACTGGAGCGCGCCGCGGGGAAATCACTGTTCGGGGTACTGGGTAACCCGATGACGGCCGACCCTTCCGTAGCAGGCAAGCACTACAACACTGCCAACACGCATATCGTCTGGCACGGCAACAGATTGATGGCGTTGATGGAAGGAACGATTGCGGTCGAACTCGAGCCGAAGACGCTGGCAACCATTGGCAATTTCAATTACGACGGCCAAATAAACGGTCCCATTACCGCGCACCCGAAGATGGATCACCACAGCGGAGAGATGGTCTTTTTTGGTAGTCAAGCCAAAGGTCCATTCAGCGCATTCCTGCGCATGAATGTCGCGGACAAAGACGGCAACCTCATCAAGAATGAAATGATCGAGGCGCCTTTTCCCTCGTTCGCACACGACTTTTTCGTCACCGAGAAGTATGTGGTGTTCCCTGTATACCCTCTGGTATTCAATCTGGACAGAGCCATTAGCGGCGGCATCCCCATGGCCTGGGAGCCCGAGCGCGGCACCCATTTTGGCGTGATGCCGCGCAATGGCTCCGCCGCCGACGTAAAATGGCACAGTATGGATGCGCGCTGGAGCTTCCACATGGTGAACGCCTGGGACGAAGACAGTACGATCAAGGTCGATGTCTGTGCCTCCAATGCCAGCAACTTTGCACCGAAACTCGACGGTATCATGGCGAGCAGCGATGATGGGCTGGCACCCACCGTAAGGCGCTGGACGATCGATGTCGGCGGTAGCACGAACAGCGTCAGCGAAGACATGCTGGATGATATGACCTGCGAATTTCCGCGTCTCGACGATCGCATGATGACACGAGTTCATCGTCATGCCTGGCTGGTTGGCGGACACAGCCGCGAGTTGCGTTTCAACCGACTGGTACATTACGACCTGAAGACCGGCGCTCGCAAAATATGGGGTGAGGATCAATATCTTCTGGGTGAACCAGTATTTGCTCCGCGGGCAGGCGCAACGGGTGAGGGCGATGGCTACTTGTTGGTGTTGGCCTATAATCAGACCACCCAACTCAGTCAGTTGATGGTGTTCGCGGCCCAGGATATCGAACGAGGCCCATTAGCGCGCGCGAAGTTGCCGCTGCGGATTCCCTCGGGTTTTCATGGGACATGGGTGGGAGTTTGAGAGATCTGTGATCAGATGATGCGATGCAGCGCGGGACAGGAGCTTGTCCGATAGCCCGCAATAGGCCTGCTTCGAATTGGGCTTGGAACATCAAGGCTTGACTGGCATCATACCTGCTGAAAGTTTTAGAGAAGTAAGTGCGTGAATGTCGCTCATCGATAATATCAATCACTCCCCCGATACACACGCTGATTCCTATTATGCCGCTACCCGCATCGACACAGCCGAATATCCTCCGCTCTGCGAAGACGTGCGTAGCGATGTATGCGTTGTGGGCGCTGGTTTCACAGGTATCGCCACCGCGCTGACTCTGGCGGAGCGCGGTTACTCAGTGAGCGTGTTGGAACAGAATCGGGTGGGCTGGGGAGCCTCTGGTCGCAACGGTGGCCAAATGCTCGGTGGTGTGCCTGGCGAGGAGAAACTGGCAAAATACTGGGGAAATTCGCAGCAAGACACCTTGTTTAATCTCGGCTATCGCGGGCATGACATCATCGCGGAGCGTGTGCAGCGTTATGGTATCGAATGCGACCTGAAATACGGTGCTATCGATGTGGCTCTGCAGTCGCGTCATCTGGATCAACTCAAGCGTATGTGGGAGGCGGGCTGCGAACGCGGCATGGAGCATCAACTACAACTGATCACGGCCGAGGACTTGCCCGAGATACTCGGCACAGACCATTATCTGGGCGGCCTGATCAATCGACGCAATGGTCATCTGCATCCGCTGAATCTCTGTCTGGGAGAGGCGCGCGCCGCGGCAGGGCTGGGCGTTGCTATTTACGAGGGCAGTGAGGTAATGGGCATTGAGCACGGTGCCCAGGCGGTTGTCAGGACGGTGCGAGGCAGTGTGCGGGCAGATTATGTCGTGTTGGCGGGAAACGCCTACCAGCATCTGGAGCCCGCCGTATTGTCGGGTCTTGTATTTCCGGCGGGGAGTTACATTGTTGCCACTGAGCCTTTGAGTCTTTCGGAGGCCGCGCAGATCAATGCGCAGGATCTCGCGGTTTGCGATATGAACGAGGTGCTCGATTATTTTCGGCTCTCGGCAGACCGCAGACTATTGTTTGGTGGCCGCTGTAATTACGCCGGTCGCGAACCGCGCAATATAGAGCGCAGCATGTCGCCGCGATTGCGGGCGATTTATCCGCAGTTGGCGCAAAAGCGTGTGGAATATGCATGGGGCGGTAAAATAGCCATCGTGGTTAATCGAGTGCCGTTGATGGGGCGCATAGGCCAGAATGTTTTTTATGCGCTGGGCTACAGTGGGCATGGCGTCAGTCTGAGCCACGCCTTTGGCGAGGTGCTGGCAGATGCTGTGGGAGGTACCGCTGAACGTATGGATGTGTTCGCCAAGGTACCTCATCGTAAAATACCGTTTGGACAAACGTTTGGCAGCCAGATGGTCGCACTCGGAATGCTCTATTTTCGTCTGCGGGATTTACTGTAGTTCCTTGCTTATCGATTGATCACCCGCAGAAGGATTTCTATTGTATGAATGAATCAAGCCGTCCAGCGAGCTTTACGTTGGTTGTCTCCTGCCTGGACAAGGTGGGCATCGTGGCCGCGGTTTCAAGTTTTGTCGCAGAGCGCAGCGGCTCCTTGCTGGAATCGAATCACCACACTGATGTTGAGCAGGGCTGGTTCTATATGCGCAATGTGATCAGCGCCGCGTCACTGGCGGTCAGTCAGGCGCAATTTCGCGCGGACTTCGCGCCTTTGGCCCAGTCTTTTGGCATGCAATGGCAGTTGCGCGATAACAGCGAATTACAGCGGATAGTAATTCTGGCCAGTCACGATTCCCATTGTCTGACGGATATTCTGCACCGCTGGCAAAGTGGTGAGTTGCCCTGCCAGATTCCGTGTGTGATTTCCAATCACGAGAACCTGCGTTCTATGGTGGAATGGCACGGCATCCCGTTTCATCATGTCGCTGTGCCCAGAGAGGGGAAAGCTGAAGCCTTTGCTCAAATGACAGAAATTATCAGCCGCCATCAGGCTGACACCTTGGTGCTGGCGCGCTATATGCAAATTATTCCCCCGACGCTATGTGCAGAGTTCGCTGGCCGCCTGATCAATATTCACCACAGTTTTCTGCCCTCATTCGTAGGCGCGAATCCCTACCAGAAGGCCTATGAGCGTGGCGTAAAATTGATTGGTGCCACGTGCCACTACGTGACGAAAGATCTCGACGAGGGACCCATCATTGAACAGGATGTTATCCGCGTGAATCACAGTTGCGACAAGGATGATCTGGTAAGGCTTGGACGCGATGTCGAGCAGTCGGTGCTATCGCGAGGGCTGCGCTACCACCTCGAAGACAGGGTCATCGTGCGCGGCAACAAGACCGTAGTGTTCCTATCCTGATCAGAACTGCACTTACTTTGGCTCACACAGACGTGCTTGGGCGCCAATCGGCCTCACTGCGTGAGCAACCCCTCGCGCAGCACCTGCGCCTGCTCCTTGATGCGGCGCAGATTATCTGGCCCGGTGCGCAGGAGTTGTTTCTGCACGGCTGGCAGCGCCTCAAGCGCTGGATCCTGGTACACATAGACGACTGACTTTGTATTTAACGCAATAGGCTCATTGATCTCTGGCGTTGCCAGTACCAGATCGAGTGTCCGAATAATGGCATTGTCCAAATCTTCAGGATCGAGGCCCAGCTGTTCGTAAGCTGCCTTGTAGAGTGGGCGCAGCGCATGAAAGGCCTCCACCAGAACATCGGTGTCCAGTGCTGTTACAGCATCTGTATAGCCATTGTAACGTTCGAAGCTGGCAAAGCTCATGTAGAGCGTGTCGCCATTCTGCTCCACGCTGAAGGCCTGTTTGGGCGGGTCCAGCGGCAACATCTTACGCAGAATAATACCGCGTCCCAGACCGTCGATAAGCGCTGCGCTGAGATCTACAGGGTTTTCGGTGTTTGCAACCTTGAGCAGGTTTGCATCTGCCCCAGCGGCGGCTAATTCCTTGCGTAACAGCATCTTGCCTTCTTCGGGTGTCAGGGGCGGCCTAATTGCCGGCGCGGCTGGCTGTGCTGTGGCTTCTGCCTCAGCGCCGGGAACGACGACTGTTACAAGCTCCTCGCGTTCTGGAATATCAGGCGTAGGCAAGAGTTCGGATGGTGCTGCCGGAATGATAACCGTGGGTAGTTGCGCGACAGTCTCTTTCTCTCCCGACCAGAACCAGAAGAATACCAGCCCTGCGATCATCGCCAGCGCGAGCAACAGCTCTACAAGAGGGAACCTGCTGCGCTGTGATTCGTGGCCCAGAATATCATCAGGATCTGCTTTCATATGCGGTTCTCTTTGAACAATTGACAGCTCCGTTTTGGCATGGCGTGGCGGGATTTAGTGCGTATCAGTTAAGACAGAATACTATTTGCTGGGTTCACCGGCCAGTGAAGAGATTGCAGGCATCAGATTTCTAGTTTGCGGCGCTACGAAGAGGGTCTAAAACAGGGCACGATGTGGGGCAAAGCCGTGTGTTGTCTGGCGCTTACAGTGTGAGTCTCCGCAGTGGAAGCTCCTTTGCGCGATGCGATATTGGGTGCTGTCACTATTTTTTGACGCATCATGGTGTTTTTCAGGTCTTTTCGGCGTGCCGCTTCAACCTGAATGTTGGCTGAACAGAAAAACGTATCCAGCGCCTCCCCGGTCTCGGTATTGCAGCCAAAGGATTCCCTACCCTCCTGAATCAGCGCCATAACCAATAGTAATTCGCGCTGCCCGAGGCTGATGGTGGCGCCCTGGGCATTGTGCTCAAGTAAACTAATCATCGCTATCTCCACGTACACTGTTGAGGTATCTAGACCAGCCCAAAACAGCGTTGTTCCCGCGCAAGCGGACAGCAGCGCGGGCCGGTCAATAGCGTTTGTAGCAGCAGGCGGCATGAAAAAAAACGAAAAACTGGAGAAAAGTGGAGATAGTTATTCAATCGTTGCGCGGCCAGCCTTTGCTTGGCCCTCTATGCGAGGCGAACTTGCCGCCCCGGGACACCGGCGCTGGCAACGTGGAGGCTCGCCTGGCAATGTGATTGACTCTATGATGAATCCCCGCCGCAGCTCGCGCCAAGGTCGCCGCATCCATGACTCAGCAGCAAAACGCCCTACAGCCCCAACTGCCCTTGCAGGTGGATATTGTGTCTGACGTGGTGTGCCCATGGTGCATCATCGGCTATAAACAGCTACTGAAGGCCCTTGCGTCGATGCCCGAACCGTTCGATGTGACAGTTCGCTGGCACCCTTTTGAGCTGAATCCGCAGATGCCCGCGGCGGGGCAGGATCTGCGGGAACATCTGGCGCAAAAATACGCCACGACGTCCGCGCAGAGTCAGGGGGCTAGAGCGCGGTTGTCGGCGCTGGGTGAGTCTCTGGGTTTCACCTTCGATTACTTCGACGGAATGCGCATGGTGAATACCTTTCAAGCTCATCAGTTGCTGCACTGGGCGGCCGAACAGGGCAAGCAAACGCCGTTGAAACTGGCGCTATTTGAGGCGTTCTTTAGTCAGCGCGAGGATGTCAGCGACGCTGCCTTACTCGCGGAAGTGGCTGGCAGGGCAGGGCTGGACTGCGCCGAGGCTAACGCTGTGCTGTCTGATGAACGCTATGCGCGGGCGGTGCGCGAAGAACAGCAGTACTGGCTCGAGCAGGACGTGCACGCAGTGCCGGCGTTTTACTTCCAGCAGCGGTACATGGTTCCCGGCGCTCAGGAGCCCGAGGCTTTTGTCCGTTTGTTGCAAAAAATTCAATCGAGGGCAGGGGCATGAGCGTTAGCATCTCCAGTCGTCTGCGACGCTGAGGGTAGTAGTAGCGCTGGCGGGCAGACATATTGTGTGCCAGCCATTTGTTTCAAAATGGCGTTGAGAGTCAGTGGCTCGATATGGGCATTATTTATCAGGATCAGTTACGGCGGACGGTTGCGTGTTGGCGTATCGTCCCGCGAGTTTTTAATCTCCTCTGGACCCAGGCTATGCCCGTTCACAGTTGAGAATTGTGTCGCGAACGCACTACCCGACGTTGGGACGGTATTTGTGTCAAAAGTAGACCGCAATGGGGCCTTGATCGGGTAATTTACTTTGCTGATCGTGGCGGATAGAGTGACACACTCTAAGAGTACTGACATTTTTAAACTTGGGTCTCTATGACGAATAGCATTAAATATCAGCTGCCCGCGCTTGGCGTAGTTTTTCTCCTGTCAACAGGGTGTGTGACGGAGCCGCAGCTGGAAAAAGTGCTGGACCCTCGTCTCGACAAACTGGTCTCACAGTCGGATCAGGCGCTCGCCAACCAGGCAACTGTGAATGCCCAGTTGCAGGCGCAGCAGCAGCAGCTGGAAGCACAACAGCAAAACCTGGCGGCATTGAATGTCAATCTTGGCAATGCGTTTAAGACACCTGAAGCTGGGGAGTGCCCCAAGGCAGCGGCCTGTCCGTCAGTATTGGAAGTCTCCAACAAGATGGTCGTGGGCGGCTTGGAGAAAGTGTGGTTTCCCGACCTCGGCTTGGCTTTGATGGCCAGGATTGATACGGGTGCTGCAACGGCATCCATGGATGCTCAGGAGATCGAACAGTTTGAGCGCGATGGCGAACGCTGGGTGCGGTTCACTATTGCGAACCCTAAATCCGATAAGCCGGAAATCCTCGAGCGCAGACTTGTCCGAACGCTTGGATTCAGCAAAACAGACGGTGCCGAAACGAAGCGGCGCCCGGTGGTCAAGATGGGGATTGTGATTGGCCAGAACGAACAGACTGCGGAGTTCAGCTTGAGTGATCGCAGTCATGCAGATTATCAGGTCAAGATAGGCCGCAGCATTCTGAGAGATGTGATGGTGGTGGATGTGAGCAAGAAAAATGTCGCGCCCTACATCGTTCCGGATGAAACGTCTGGCTCTAAAGGAGCTGGCAAGTGAGCCAGAAGCGGACATTTTTCACTATTCTTTCGTTGATAGCGCTGAGCGGCATCACGATTGCGGTGCTGCGACATCTGGCCACCGGTACACCGTTTTTGCCAGGAGAGGAGCAATCGGTATGGCTGGTTGAAGCCAGGGTCGATTTCGAGGCGGATGGTGGGCCTGTCACCGCCAACCTCAGTTTGCCCGATGCGAGAATGCCAGGCTTTGAACTGTTCGAAGAACAAGCCGCCTCACCGGGCTACGGCTTCGCGATCCTGACGAATAAAGGCAACCGGCGTGCTGAGTGGACCAGACGCGACGCTCAAGGAGCGCAGTCGCTCTACTATAGTGCCCAATTGGTCGAGACTGGCAGTGACGACAGCACCGGCGCTGATGACGAGCCCGAAACAGGTAAGGCGCATCTGGACCGTTGGGAGGAAGCGCAGGAACTGGCGGCTAAGGAAGTACTCGATCTCGCGCGTGAAAAGTCCAGTTCGCCTGAGAGTTTAGCCCGAGAACTGGTCAATCAGCTCAATAGTCCAGAGTCTCAAAATACCGCTCTGCTGCGTTCCAACACAACGGACCAGGCAGACCTGCTGGCGCAATTGCTGGATCGCGCGGATATTGCGACGCGATCCGTGATGGGTTTGTATCTGGAGGATGCCCGGCGCAGGCAGAGTCTGACGCCCATGGTTGAGATTTATACAGGGGAGGAGTGGGTGTTGGTGAATCCGGTGTCGGGTGAGTTCGGCGTCCCGCCCAATCTGTTGCTCTGGCATCGCGGTGGTGTTTCTGTTTTGGATGTCACTGGTGGCAGTAACTCGCGCGTGCATTTTTCCATGATCCGCCAGACGGTTCCGGCGCTGCAGTTGTCCAAGGCAAAAAGCAGCGAGAGCGTGTTTAACCGGCTGGGCGTGCAGCATCTACCCATCGAAGAACAGAGCATGTTCAAGCTGCTATTGCTGTTACCTCTGGGCGCGGCAGTCGTGGTGTTTATGCGGGTAATCATCGGCCTGAAGACATCGGGCACTTTCATGCCCGTGCTTATCGCGGTAGCTTTTTTGCAGACCTCATTGGTGGCCGGACTGATCAGCTTTGTGTTAATAGTGGCCGCCGGTTTGGCTCTGCGCAGTTATCTGTCACGACTGAATCTTCTGCTGGTCTCCCGTATTGCCACGCTGATCGTGCTGGTCGTATTCCTGATCTCGGCCTTTAGTATCATTGGTTATCAGTTGGGCTACTCCACCGGCATGACAATCATGTTCTTCCCCATGATTATTATTGCGTGGACTATTGAGCGGATGTCGATTCTGTGGGAGGAAGATGGCCCCAACGAGGTTATGCGGCAGGGTGGAGGAAGCCTGTTGGTGGCAGTGTTTGCTTATCTGATGATGCAGACGCCGATTTTCGTGCACCTGACGTTTAACTTTCCAGAACTTAATCTGGTGTTGTTGGCCTTTATCCTGGCGATGGGGCAGTACACCGGGTATAAATTGTCGGAATTGCGGCGCTTTCGATCGATGGATGACCAGTGATGGGAAAAGCATGGGTTTCGACCAGTCGCTTGAAGGAATTTGGCATGTTGGGTATGAATTGCCGCAACGTGGACTTCATCAGTCGCTATAACCAACGCAAACTGTTCCCGCTGGTCGACAATAAACTGAAGACCAAGTTGCTGGCGCAGGAGTATGACGTGCCAACGCCGGCCCTTAAGTTCATCGTGCGTGAGCAGCACGAAATTAGCCATATTGAGCGTGAGTTGGCGGACCTTCCAAGTTTTGCGTTGAAGCCGGCCAAGGGCTCAGGCGGAAAAGGCATACTGGTCATCACCGGGCGCAAGGGTGACCAGTTCGTCCGCAGTTCCGGCGCATTGATGGACATTACCGACATCCGTCGTCATATGAGCAATATTCTTGCTGGACTTTATTCACTCGGTGGCTCCGCCGACGTCGCGATCGTCGAGGATCTCATCGCCTTTGACGACTGCTTTGCGGGCTACTCCTATGAGGGTGTACCGGATATTCGCATTATCGTGTTTCGAGGTTACCCGGTGATGGCTATGTTGCGGCTGGCCACGGCCGCCTCGGACGGCAAGGCCAATCTGCACCAGGGCGCTGTCGGTGTTGGCCTGGCGCTGGACAGCGGGCGCTGCCTTAAGGCCGCCCAGTTTGGTCGGCCGATCAAGCTGCACCCGGATACCGGGCGTCCACTGAGTGACATAAAAATTGAGGGCTGGCGCGATATATTGCTGCTGGCATCACAGTGCTTTGAGATGACTGGCTTGGGCTATATTGGCACCGACATTGTCCTGGATAAAAATGCGGGACCACAACTTCTTGAGTTGAATGCCCGGCCCGGTCTGGCGATCCAGATCACCAATGGGCGGGGTTTGCTGCCGCGACTGCGTCATATCGAGAATATGACCGTGAACCGACGTTTTCGTACTGAGCATCGCGTGGACTACGTTATGCGTCAATTCGCCGAGGTAGACCCCGCGGCGCCGAGCGCGGAATAGCTCGGCATGGCGTCATCGGGCAGCGCAAACGCTATGATGACCACACCTGACGGGTTTGATGAAGCTCTGTTTTTGATCCACGCGGCCAGTGGTGAAATTCTCAACTGCAATGATACTGCAGCCCGTTTACTGGGGGTGTCAGCGCCGGCACCACGGGGTGCTGTTTGGAACCGCGCTATCCTGTGCGACCCTGATTCAGAAAGTATTCTTATGCAGGCATTACAGGCCGGCCGGCGCCTGATGCTACCTCCTCTTATTTTGCGCCGCGCCAGTGCGCCCGAGGTCGCTGTGGGCGGCCTTCTTTCTCCCCTTGAGCAAGATCATCGGGGTACGGTATTCAGGTTGTTGCTGTGGCCGCTTACGAATCACGATCAACTGGGCATTCCGGATCCTTTTCCCTACTCAGATACACTCGCTGTGTTGGGCGTGGATCAGCTGCGCTATGACCAACACTGGGGCGCGCCGGAAACAGCCCGTCTGATGGCCGACATGCGCGCCAGCCTGCTGGAGATCGTGCGCAGTGGCGACACAGTGGGTCTGCCGAGCGCAACGGCCATATTGGTCATGCTGCGCGACGTGGATATCGAAGGCGCTCGGGATATCTGTCGCGCCGTACTATCGCACCTGCACCGCTTGCACACCCGGCCTGACAGCTTGATCGCGGATGCTCGCATCTGTATCGGCCTCGCGAATCGACAGCCCGATGCAAGCTCTCTGGCAACAGTGTTGAGGGCGAACAACGCCCTGCTGCAGGCGCAGCAGCTCGGCACGTTTGATCCGATTCGTGCGGCCAGTGAAGACGATCGTAAACGGATTATCGGCGCGACCAACCACTACGGTGGAATTTTCAGCGCGCCGCTTGCGGTACTGGTATCAAAGCCCGGCCTAGGCAGCCCCGCAGCGGATATGCCCCCGCCCCAAAAGTCCACACCGCCGGTAGCGCCGATTGAAAAAGATATTGACGGTTACGTAGTTGATAATATGGAGGGCGCGGTCGATCAGGCGATATTCCTCGCGCATCTGGATATCCCGGTTGCAATTATTGGCCCCGCAGGGACCGGCAAAATGTATGTGGCACGTATCATCCACGAGGAATCGGGTGGCGCGAATGACATGCTGGTGCCGGTGGACTGCCGGGAGTTCCGCAGTCGCTCTGCGGCGCATGCGCACATTGCCCGCGAACTAACGCAGGGCGAAGGGAAAACACTGGTGTTTAAGTCGCCGCATCTTATGCACGCAGAGGTGCAGCTCAAACTGGCGAAACAGATCAGCACCCGCACATTGGCTGACGTCAGCCCGCCCCGTTATCTGCCGCAGCTGAAATTGATCGCCCTTTTCCCCGAGCGGTTGGAGATGCTGGTCAGGCGCGGCGAATTGGTCGAACCTTTGGCCAGCGTCTTCGCCGGCTACCCGATCAACGTGCCGCCTATCAAAGACCGCAAGCAGGCGGTACTGCGCTGGGCGCACAAGATTCTTGGTCAGGAGGGGGTGACGCGGGACCGCGATATGAAGGGCTTCACTCCAGATGCTGAGCAGGCCATGCTGCAGTACGACTGGCCCGGCAACATTAGTGAAATGCGCCAGTGCATCTACGATGCGCTGGAAAAAACGGACAAAGACTGGCTTACCCCGGTCGACCTGGGTTTGTTCGCAGGTATTAACGCGGATGGTGCGGCCTACTTGTCTGAGTCCAAGCCTTTTTTAGCGACTGTTGCGATGAGCGAGGGCGAGGATCCCGACTATGTTGCCTCGGCCCAGGAGACATTGCATGTTGCGTTGGGCGAGGCGGTGCACAGCTTGCTGGCGTTGAATATGATTAAGCCTGTCGGGACCTGGCTGGAGGACGACCTGGTGTTGGCCGCGCTGGACCGATATCGTGGCGATCTTCCTCGCACCGGGGAGTTCCTGCATACCAAGCCGCGCAACATCAGTCGGTGGCTGCCAAAAATTGCGTCACGCGAAGACGAGCGCAACAGCAGTGTACTGTGGCAGAAGCCGCGAAGGTTGTTGCGCGAGTGGGTCAGGAAGTCGCCTCAGTTAGAGAGTTCACCGCTGGAGCTGATGGCCGATACCTTGATGGCCCATGTCAATGAGCAGGGGCGCGAGCTGGGTTCTGCGGCACGCGCCAGTATCATGGGTGTATCAACACCAACCTACTTGAAGCGGTGTAAAGACGTTGCACGCAACTGAGAGATTGAGGACGGAGCATGGCGGAAAAGACCACCAGTAATCGTGCCGGGGGACGGAAGTCTGGCGCCGGGCCCCGCGTGGCGAAAACCGTGGACGATTATGCGCGTGCATTCGAACAAGCGATGGACAATGAGTTGCCTATCAGTCTGGGGTTTTCTGCGCGTCTGAATATGCTATGGGACCTCGCCGGAGCGGCGCCACCCCAGACGGAAGGGCGTGTTATCAGTGTGCTGGGCATCAACCGCGATTGGCGCGAATCGGATGTGCGCAAGTGGCTGCAAAAAGACGTGCTGCCCCCGCGCATTGACCTGCACAACATTGTGAAATTTCTGGTCGCCGAGTTGGGTACGGGCCAGGATGTGCGCCGCTGGGAGGCGTTTCTTATTTACGGTTCTCCCATCGTCTCGTCCCCGGTGAACCAAACCTTGTATCGCGAGGACCAGACCCGTCGCGAAATCGCCTCCACTATTTTTGCGCAGATCACCGATGAATACGGTATACCGCCGTCCGCGTACGAGGCCGATCAGGTTTTCCAGCGTTGCCTGACCCTTATGCACAAGTTCAATATCTACGAACTGCGTGATTTTCAGGCAGGCCATCTCGAGCCATTCAAGAGCTACATGTTTCCGGGTGCGTGACGGGGCTCCTGTTATCGGTCTGATGTTGGCCGGCGTCGCACGGGACGCGGTGGTTGTGGCTTTGTCACACGCCGGATATGACGTGCAGATCGCTGTTAATATAGACCGAGCGCGGGCGTTGGTCGCGCGGCATACGGTCGATGCGTGGATCTTTGATGCCCGCGCCGAGGATGCGCTGGAACTGCTAATGCCCAGCGGATCCTTTCTGCTGCCCGCAGACAATATCCCGGACCCACCTGCAACGCCCGTCATGCTGGCATGGGTCGAAAGTTTGATGACACAACTGGAAGTGGTTCTGTGCAGCGGTGCGCGTGACGACCCCAGCGCGACTAATCGCTGGAGCGAGGTTCGCGGAGTTTGGCTGCTGGCGGGTTCTGCCGGTGCAACGTCAGCCATTCAAGCGTTTCTAAACACGTTTGTGCAGCCACCCCCGGTGGCGTTTCTTTATGCACAGCATCTCGATCCGGCGCAGCAGCGCCAGTTGCAGCGTTTTACCGTTGAAAACCCGTTATTTTCCCTGCACAGCTCTGAGAGTGTGCAGGCGCTGCAGCCTTCAAGATTGGTTATGGTGTCGCCGCGCCGCAGCGTGCTGGTGACTGAATTTGGTCAGCTGAGCAGTGCTCGTGGCGCCTGGGAGGGACAGCACACGCCCGATATCAATGAGTTACTGGTGATCTTGAGTGCAGTAAAGCTGCCATCTCCCGGCGTTATCATCTTCAGTGGTATGGGAGACGACGCCGCGGCAGCACTGCCGGTCTTCGCCGCTGCCGGTGGGCGCATATGGGCACAATCGCCTGCCAGTGCAATCTGTCCCGCTATGCCTCAGGCGGCCATCGACAGCGGATTAGTGCAAAGGTCTGACGACCCAGAAGCATTGGCGAGGGCAATTGAGGATCTTTATGAGCCTTGTTGACCTCGCTAGCTCGCAAAAAACAACTGCGTCACACTTTTAGAGATACTAGAAAGACTTAGGATTGTTTGTCTGCGTTCGATAAAAAACTATAATAATCAATATCATATGAGACTTTTTTGAGAGATCCTGACGATCTCACTCCCGCAGCACGTTGGATTTCTGCAGAAATCTACAGTTTTCACTTGCCGCTTTTTGTTGGTATGGAAATACTGTACTGCCATAACCCAGCGGCATAACTAATCAGGATGCGAGAGAGTTCATGAACAACGAAACCGATCAATTTGATATCAGCGGTATAAAAATCGCCGTCATCGATGACGCCAAAACCATTCGCATGATGATGTCGCATACGCTGCGCGGCATGGGCTGTGAAGTGGAGTGCGCCGAGGATGGTTACAAGGCATTGGGCATGTTGCGCCGTTTCAAGCCCGACCTGATATTTCTCGACATCACCATGCCCGAACTTGACGGCTACCAAACCTGCACTTTGATCCGCAACGCTGAGGATACGCGGCGCACGCCGGTGGTGATGTTGTCCTCTTCAGACGGCATTTTTGACATCGCCAAGGGGCGTGCGCGGGGAGCCACAGCGCACGTCACCAAAATTCCGCCAGAAAGTGTCCTGCGTGAATTGATCTACAACCATACCCTCAGGCAGGCGGCCGCCTAGCCGTGAGTATTACCGCACTGCAGTCATTGGAATTGCTGGAACGCATGCACGCTTACGACAGCGTGTCGCCGCCTGAAGCTGCGGCACTCCCTCTGACCTGGGTGGGCAGCTCGTTGGGCATTGCGGGTGTCCCGGTGCTGGTCGGTGCCGGCGATATGGAAGAGATTATTGAAACACCGGCTGTCACCACAATCCCTGGCACCAAGCCTTGGGTGCTGGGTGTAGCTGCTTATAAAGGCGGTTTTCTGCCCATTTTTAGCGGGGATGTGCTGTTTCGTAAGCGTCCATACATCGGTCGGCTGCGCGATTACTGCATGGTCATACGCCGTCCGGGCATGTATTTCGGACTGACTCTGAGTCATGTCCAGCGCGATCTACGTTTCCGCATCGAGCAGCGGGTTATGGATTATGCGTTTGATCCCGATTTTGCCGGGTATGCCCTTGGAGGCTTTGAGTACAAGGGGGAGTTTCTGGCCGTTCTTGATATCAACAAGCTGGTGGCGGATGAGGAATTATCCAATGCAGCCGCCTCGAGAGTTTCTTCAATTAAGGGGAAAGGTAATGAGTAAGACATTGAAATTGGGTGTTCCCAATCTATGGCTGGCCGTAATGGCTTTGGGTGGTCTTGGCTGTCTGGCGGGGATTGCATACGCCCTTTTCAGGACACAAGTGGAGACCGGCACATTGATGGTGCTGATCGGGGCTCCCGTCGTTCTGGGGATGGCTCTGTTGGGTTACCGCGGACAACGCCAGCGAGTGGAGTACACCGAGAAGGGTGTTGCCGAGATCAATAGCGCGCTGGTCAAGATTGCTGAAGGAGACCTCACTGTGCGGGTGTCAGAAGACAACACCGTAACCCGCGATATAGCGCGCGAGATTAACGCCTCGACCCAGCGCCAGCGTGAGCTCATTCGCAATATCAAGACGCCGTTCAAGATCTCCACTGAAGGCATCACCAAAATCGGTGTGATTGCAGAAGGGCAGGTAGATAAAGGGCGAGAGTTGACGCGCTCGGTGGTGGAGTCAACCACCGCCGCGACCGAAATGGTCCGTACCAGCGAGGAGATCAAGAAGTCTACCGCTGAGGCAGCACAAACATCTGAGCGCAATAGACAGCGTGTCGCGCAGGGCTATGAGCTGACCAAGGATATGTCCAAGGCCTCGGCCGATGTGCGTGAGTCGGTGCAGGAGACATCTAAATCTGCCAAGCGCCAGGGTGAACTTATTCAGTCGGTGACGGCGGCGGCGGAATACATTCAGGCACTTAACACCAAGATTTCGGTGGTGGCGATCAACACCCGCATTGAGGCAGAAAAAGCGGGTGAGCACGGACGTCCTTTTCTGGGCATTGCTGAGGCGATCGGTGACCTGATGCGTGAAGCCGAAGAGGAGGGTCGCAAGATTATTTCCCAGGTGCGGATGTTGCAAAACCTGTCGGCCGACAACCTGTCTAGCATGGAAAATACGGTCGGTACCGTGGTCACAATACTGGAGTATATCGACCGCCTTGATAGCTCGCTGGAGGAGATCAATGCAGGATCCTCTGCCATTACCAAGATCATCACCTCGGTGGATGACGCAGCGGGACAGTCGGCGACCACCGCGCGCCATATGAATAGTTCAATGGATGCGATTCGTGAGCGCAATCTGGATATCAGTGAATACAGCGAGTCCACTTTGGTGGGCGTCAGTAGCCTGAAATCCTCGATGCGCGACGTCGCGGAAAGCCTCAGTCAGTTCAGGATTGAAACAGTCAGCGACGCCGAGCGCACGATGGCCGCTATTGAAGACCTGAAAAATATACAGGGCTCAAAAAAGGTGTATCGCGAGGATGAAATGTCGGCCCTGGAACACGCTAGAGTTGCGCAGGTTTCTGTGTGAAAGCAGCGTTTGCCACTCGCGGCCCCCAACTGCAGCGCGGCCAACTCGGCTTGCTGATGCAGAAGCTGCATAGCTATGCGGGGATCAGGATAGACAGCACGCACAATGTGATTGCGGGATCTATCCAGGCGCGAATGGCGTATCTGGGCCATGCCGACCTACAGAGTTATTTGGCGATGTTTGATGACAGTATCAACGCGCGTGCGGAATGGTTGGCACTGATAGACCTGCTGACCGTAAAGGAGACTCGATTCTTTCGTCAGCCGGATGCATACACATGCCTGCAGCAGTATGTCGATGAATTGCTGGCCGGGGGCTCTGCGCCGAGTGAGCTGGCGTTCTGGAGTGCAGGTTGCTCGCATGGCCAGGAGCCCTACTCCATGGCTATGGTGGTGGAAAGCGTTGCGTCGCAACATGCGCCCTGGTTGCAGTGGCATGGTATTGGTACCGACATCAGCTTCAGCGCTATTGCCCATGCCCAACAGGGGATCTACCCGGAAGAGGCGATGCAGTTTATTCCCGCCGAGTATTGCGAAAGCTACATGGATCACAAATTGGGCGGCCGACGTAAGGTGACGGAGGATATTCGCGCCAGAACGCATTTTTTTCACAGCAATTTGCTGCATGTAGACAGCGCCCCCGTTACCGACTTCAACATTATATTCTGCCAGAACACGTTGATCTACTTCGAGCGAGATCGGCAGCGCTGGATTATTGATCAACTGGTGGATCGGCTGCGTGTTGGCGGCCTGCTGATTCTGGGTGCCGGCGAGGATGTGTCCTGGCTGCATCAGAGCGTCTCTCGGCTGCAGTGGCCGGGCGTATGTGCCTATAAGAAAACAGGAGATTGAGCGAGTGAATAAGAAACCGGACATAGTGTCTCTCAAATGGGTGATTGGGTTGATTAATGCCCAGGCCGATGCCGCCGAGACAGCACTGGTTGAGTACGGACAAGATCCCTCGCAGAAGCAGGCGCTGCTGCGTTGTATGTGGTCGGTACACCAGATTACGTCAACACTCAGGGCTTTGGGTATGCGTAAGGCGGAGATGTTGACGCTGGAAATGGAGCGTTCGCTTAACTTCCTGTACAAAGACAAAGTCATCGGTGAGCGCCGCAAGTTGGCAATGGGCGGATTGATGCAGGCGCTGAAGATTATTCCTGCCTATTTGGAACATACTCAGAACCAGCGCGTGGATACAGGCTGTGGTTTAGAGCAGTTCGTCAATGACTTACGCCGCTGGGTGGGGGAGAGGCCGCGGCCCAGAGCCTTCTTCTTCCATCTGGATATCGATCCTGATGCCGGTATTAGTCGCAGTGCTGTTCCTGCCGCCGATGAAGAAATCAGGAGTCGCGCTAATGTCATGCTCGCCCTGTATCTGGAAATGGCAAAGCAGGCACTGCGCAAACGCAATGTCAGCGAAAGCATGAAAACCGTGGCGCGTATCGCCCGAAAAATGCAAATGCTGGTCGCCGGTACTGAGCAGGAGCGCTTCTGGTTCACCATAGTGGGTCTGTGCGAGGGCATTGCCGGCGGCCTGATCGTGCCGGATGAATGTATTGCGCAGATCTTTAAGGCGGGTGCCTTTGCCATCAAGTTCGCACGTGAGAATGGCGCTGCAGTTGATGAGACCATAGATTACGACAGTTACGTGCAGCAAATGCTCTACTACATTGCGTCCTGTCGTTCCAAGCCCGTGCACATAGCGGGCATTCGTGATGCGTTTGGGGTCACTGATAACACCATCAGTGATGCCAGCCAGGGCCTTGTGCACAGTGACGCCATCATTATTGCTTTGAACGGCGCGTTGCAGCACCTCAACAATGCCGTGGATTACTTGATGACGCACGATCTGGTGCAAGTCGCCAGACAGAAGCCTGAAGAGCATGACACCAGTGTGCTGGAAGCCGTGGAAGCGGCCGAGCAGCGCCTGGAGGCCGCCGGGCAGTTACTGCATGCGGACTCTCTGAAGAAAGTACAGCAGCAATTGCGACCGTTCTTTAATGGCAAGGTCATCGACGACTTGCACAAGGTTGCAGGGGGTGTACGCGCTATCACCCTTGGAATTACCGATGTCAAAACCGACATCGAGCATAAACTGGCGCATGGGCTTAACAGTTCCTATGCGGGTAAAGATTTTGAGTTGCGAGAGAGTATAGCGACAGCCACGTTCCGACAGATGGGGTTAGTGGAGAACTATCTGCACCAGATCCTCAGGCGCAAGGCGCTGAAAAGTGCGCTCGACAAGAAGCCGCTGGATACCGTCAGTGTGTTGCGGCTGACCACGGCGCTGCAGCGTCATCTGAACAAAACCGACCAGGGTCACGAAGAGTTGCGCCAGGCGATCAGGGATGCCGACAACGGTGATCCTGATCTGGATCTGCTCTACGCGCTTGCTGTAGATTTTCTTGACCGACTGGAGTCTGTTCCCGATCGCAAAGCAATCAGCGACTCGCTACAACTTCTCAGTGAGATTACCGGAGCATTGCTTTTCGCGGGCATGGAGCGCGAGGGCGCCGTGATGGAACAGTGCCATCAGTGGCTTGCAGCGGCGAGTGATGCAGGCAGCGTGCGTGAGGATGATGCTTTTGGGTGTTTCGCCGATGCCTTCGCGCAGATCGAAATGCACTTACAGCGCTCCATTGTTGATCCGCTGGATGACACTTCGCACATACTGGCTTTGGCTGAGCAGCGCGCCCGTGAACTGGAAATAGCAATCGGCAACCTGTCTCCCGGAAGAAAGATTGTCGGAATCATGTCCTCGGCAGACGCCGTTGAAGTACAGCAAGACATGTTGGTATATGACATTGAAATCCCATTGGAATTTCGTGACGTGTTTATTGAAGAGTCCGAGGAAATGGTGGTTGAGTTGAGTAAGCTGACTATGGATTGGCTGCAAGACCCGGCAAACAACCAGGTGTTGCGCGATATTCGGCGTCACTTTCATACCTTCAAAGGCAATGGTCGAGCGGTCGGTGCCAATGTCCTCGGCGAACTCGGCTGGGCCGCACAGGATATGCTCGACCGTTCGCTTGATGGTGAGCTTACACCCAATGAGGAAGTGCAGGCCTTGGTGAACGACGTAGTAAATGCCCTTCCCGATTTGGTTCGATCCTACAGTGACGCAAGCGGACCGGATGTCGGACGCATTCGAGAACTGACCAATGCCTGTTTCCTGGTGGCGGCGTCTGGCAGTGCGAAGAAACAAGGGGATTCACCCGAGATCACTGCTGTGATCGGCGCAACGGGTGGCCTGGCAGATAATCTGGTTGCTGAGACAACGCTGACACACTGATGCGGCGGCGTAAAACGCCGGCTGGACGGGGAGAATGACGGTGCATACTGATAAAAATCTGGACAATTTGAGCCTTATGGAGGCTGCAGATTTGGAAGAGAGTGATCAGGAGAAGAGCCTGCGATGGCTGCTGGAGATGGATCTCTCCGAGCCAGAAGAGAAGCTATTTACTGTCTCCGGCAACGACTACCTTGATGCTGGTCTTTCGGCGTTCGAGGCAGAGGTGGCGGGTCGGCCTTTGGTCAGGGGCAATGCCGGACGTGATGATCTGGCGAGTTATGTTGAGGAGGAGATCGTCATGTCCTCCGCAGGATCAGGCGCAGACATCTACAATCAGCAGAAAGGTTCAGCGGCCGTCGAGTCTGTCCGCGATGCGCGCCGAGAGGCAATGACCGTTGATTTTTCACTCCGGCCAGAACACGGGCAGCCCGCTCTGCGTGGCCACGTGGAGGAGGGGGCAGACATCCTCGGTCTGGACGGCGATGACGATATCGGCGAGAAATTTGTCTCTATCAAGCGTGTGAAAACGCAGCTGGGCGGCAACATCGAGCACTCTGGGTCTAAACGCATGACACGAGAGATCGGTGATTCTTTCTTGCAGGCCGTTGATACCTCGCGACCGCCGTTCGAACACATCGGCCTAGTAAGTGATGCTGGCGCCGGCATTGAAATTGAAATTGAAATTGAAAACGAAGAGGTGCTCCTTGCTGCTCCGGATTATGCCAATGTTCGGGATTTTGCAGCGACCATACCGCCGTCAGCCGATGACGATGAGTTCGATGGATATCTGCTGGCCGGAGGTCACCTGCCTGAGGGCAATTCCGATCCGGAAGAACTGGTCTTGCAGCCTTCGGAGGGCGTGATCGCGGTCGATCCGTCAACCGACACCACCATTGACTACCATGAAGACTTCCGGGGTATGGCAGGGTTTGAAGAGAATTCCGCCAGTACTATCGCAGCGGTAATTACGCCGATAATGGAGGCGATTTCCGGCGCAGTGCAGGTGCGGCTGCAAGACCTGGCCTGCGCCGCCGATGTGGTTGTTGTCGATGTCAGGATCGGGTCTGATGAGCAAGCTGTCAGGCAGTGTGTTGCACAGGGTTACGCGCCCGCTACCGCAGTGTGTCCGCAGTTGCCGCAGCCACTGGTCGCAGTGAGTGCAGCAATACGCGATTCCATCTACGTTAGATTTTGGAATACGCAGTTAAACACGAGCTGGAACGCGCTATTTGGCCTGGACTTTGTCGCGTCGGTGGAGCCCGTCGATGGCTCCGTGGAACACTCTGTTGAATACTCTATCGAAAAGCCGGATGAGATGTGCTCAGCAACCGCGTCATTCGAGCCAGATTTTTCGGATGCTCTAGTCGCTGAGAATACAGTATTGGTCGACAGTGCAATTGTGCCTGAGGCTATGCTGGTTGACGGTTTCGGCGAAGACTTGTTCGACGACGGTTTTGCAGATGATTTCTCTGCGCAATTGCCTGACGCCGGCGCTGTGGCTGCCTATGATATAGAAGCCGTCTTCGCCGATCTGTCGCAGTTTCAGGAAAGTCCCGATGAGATTTGCGGCGTCGGTTTTGATGCGTTCGAAAGCCACGATGCAGAGACCTCAGTGACTGAACCTGAGCAGGCTGTGCCAGCGCAAACTCTGGTCGGGGATCCGGCGTTTTTAGCAGAGCATACGGCGGAGAATGGATGCTCGATGCAAGAGGCCGAGGCGACACCCTCTAGGCAGTTCTCCACGCAGCCCTCCGCGCAGCCTCTACAGGATAAGTCGCAAACGGGTATACAAGACACCGATGCCAGCGCCTTCGATGGGACGTGTCTGGACGGATTCGTCCCCGATTACATTACCTTCAGCTACTCCACCCAGAGTAATAACGAAATTTTCACGGATTTTGTGGATGCCTTTATTGAAGAGGGCTCTGCCGAGGTCGAGAAGCTTGAAAATGAAGTGGGTGAATGGGAAAAGAGCGTAGCCAGCGAGCCGTTATTCGCCAAAGTGTCGCGCACCTTGCATACGATCAAGGGCATTGCCAAGGGTGTGGGCCTGCATCGTCTGGGTACTCTTGTCCACAATTTCGAAACACTGCTTGAAAAAATGCCCAGGCCCAATGCCGGGCAGGAGCAGTCGTACTTTCGAATAGTGAATGCCTGGTTGGATGCCCTGGTACGAGGCGTTGGACACGTTTCGGATCTCCGCGCCGATATCGCCAGTGAATTTCCAGTAGCTGTTGGTTCAAATGCGACCCCGCAACAGGTCGAAGAATTTGTGGAGCTTCCCGAAACAGAGGATGCTGCGTTGCGTCAAGTGGCAGCAAAAGTCATCAGTGAAGAGTTCAAGCCCGCTGTGGCTTCGGCGCTGGAGAAGAAACGCGATCAGCAGCTGGCAGACGAGGGCGCCAAGGCGCTTGCGGCCCAGCAGTCGGTTCGTATTACCTCGGAGAAGCTGGACCATCTGTTAAACCTGACCAGTCAGGCGCAACAGCTTGGCGTGCGTGCCTCGCAGAATACGAAGCGCAGCAAGCGTTCTTCAGCGGAGTTGCAGGCGCGCCTTTCATCCGTGCGCACGCATATCAGGAAGATCGCCGACCGTGCATTGCTTGACGTGAATGCGCGGCCCGGTAGCGCAAGCCAGGACATGGACGCTCTGGAGATGGATCAGTACTCGGAGCTGCAGGAGGCCGCTAACATTTTGCGTGAAGGGGTTGAGGATCTGGCAGATCTGGTAGAGGTCGTCAGTCGCCAGAATATGCAGATCGAGACGTTGTTAAAACAGCAGTCCTCAGTGATTTCGGGCATCTCGTCATCTATCCAGGGCGCCAGAGTGGTGCCGGTGTCGCGACTTATGCCGGGCTTGCGCCGCATCGTGCGCACCGTGAGTACAGATCTTGGCAAGATTGTGTCGTTCAAGGCCCTGAATGAAACCGGCGCACTCGATCGTGATCACTACGCGCGCTTGCAAGTGGTGTTGGAGCATATGGTACGAAATGCCCTCGATCACGGTATCGAAACGCCCGAGGAAAGAATGTCGATGGGCAAGCCCACCGCTGGCCGTATTACCATCGATGTGCGCAAGTCTGGTGGCGATTATCTGATCCGGTTGGCCGACGATGGCAGGGGTATAGACCCCGACGCGATTCGCGAGTCGGCTTATGAGAAAGGTCTGGATGTGGATGTCGATGCACTCAGTGATGAGGAAGCTATCCGGCTCATATTCCACAAGGGATTCTCAACGGCTAGTGCCGTGAGCGAAATATCTGGTCGCGGTGTTGGCATGGATATTGTGCTGACCGAACTGCAGCAGATTGGCGGTGATGTGCAGATACAATCAACGATTGGTCTCGGTACAGCTTTTGAAGTGCGGATTCCCAGTAACGTTTCGGTCAACGGTGCATTGCTGGTGCGAGCGGCGGGGGAGTCATACGCTATTCCCTTGAATGGCCTGGTGGCGGTAGAGCAGGTTCCTGTTGAGGACTTTTTTGCCGCTATCGAAGAGCGCGGTACGGTGTCGGTGTCTGACCTGCCGTGTGAGCCCACCTATTTGGCCACCTTGTGCCAGGGTCTGGGGTTGCCCGATCGCAGCATCTGGGGAAAGTATGTTCCGGTGATTGTTGCTGGATCGGCAGATCGCTACATGGCCATCGCTATCGACACCCTTGAAGAGGCACTGGAGCTGGTGGTGCGATCTTTAGGCTCGCAATTTTCGACTGTGCCTGGTCTTGCGGGAGCGGCGACAACGGCAGAAGGCGAGGCGATTGTCGCGCTGGATCTCAACCTGATGGTGAGTGTTGCGGGTGCTGACGGGATTGCGCCGGTGTCTGCCCGTCAGTCGAAAGTGGAAACGCTGATGGCGCTTGTTGTGGACGACTCCAGGACCCAGCGCATGGTGGCTACGAGTCAGCTCGATACAGTGGGAGTGGAGACAGTCACGGCAGAAAATGGCCTGGTGGCGATAGATTTGCTCAACGCCACTCATCGCTTGCCCGATATTATATTACTCGACGTGGAAATGCCGGTTAAGGATGGCATACAAACGCTGCGTGAGATCCGTAAATCAAAGCGCTATGGCCACCTGCCTGTGATCATGGTGACTTCTCGTACGGGTGCCAAGCACCGCGCTCTGGCCAGCGAGGCCGGTTGCAGCGCCTACATGGGTAAACCCTTTAACTTCCCGGAGTTGGTCAGACAGATCAACGAACTGACCGGGCACGATCTGCAATTGTCCTGAGGATTGATGATGAGTGATAACCCGAAACACTGGTGCGTACTTATCCCGTGCTCTGGCACGGAAACCTGGGCCGTGCCGCAAAACTGCCTCGCCGAAATTGTGACCTTGCACACGGACGCGCTGTCGCCACCGCAGGTGGTGTCCTGGCGCGACCGAATCGTGCCAGTGCTGGATTTGGGCAGCGAGGATGGATCGCTTTGGCAGCAACCGGCGCGTGATGCTGGACTCGTAGCCATTTTTCTCGGATTGAAAGGCGAGGGCTGTGAGTATTGGGCGTTGGCTATACGGGGCAAAGGATTGCGAGTGGTCGGTCTGGAGCCTGATGCCGTGGTAGACGCGCCTCAGGACGTGCAGAAGCATGCCACTGCCGCATTCAGGTTCGATGACGTACTCTGCCAGGTCCCTGATCTGGACAGCTTTCAGAAACAAATCGCCGCCAGCCTGATGGTTGCGTGACGCAATTATGGAGACTAAGTCCTTGCAGTTAGATGAAATAGTAAATTGGATTGATTCGGCTTTTGGGGAGGTAACCCCCAATATTGCGCAGGCCGAGGTCGATGTGCTCCGGCAGATTTTTGGCGATTCTGGCTACCAGCGCTACCTGCAGGACCAGACAAACCGCCGTATTATTCGCGATTATCTCACCAATGCCGTGGTTTTGGGCGAGATCACCGAGGGCGGGCTGGCGGCCTTCGCGTCGCAGTTGGTGTCGGAGGAGAGCCGCGCTGCTCTCGCGCTGTTTATGTTGATGAGTTCGATCGAGGAAGCGAGAGATTTGCCGCTCCTGAGTGGTGATATGGAGATGCTAAAACCGCTTCAGCCGGTGCCCCCTGCCCGCGCTCATATCAAGCTCGTTCCCAATTAGAGTGGTAGCCGACTCGGGGCCTAGGGCTAACGCTGGCAGTGGCAAGGGTGCTGAAAGCGTATGAAGATGCCCCTCTTCGTATAAAAAATTGGCATATAGTCTAATTAATCGCGTCTAAATTAGTAAAATGTAAAAATAATGGCTTATTATTGGCCCTATATTTAAATTTGTATAAAAAATGGCAGTTTGCGCATTGCTGTCATATCCCCCCCGACTTATAACTGGGCTGTCACCGCGCACTCGCGGGTGACCCTTCAAGGGTGTTGCCGGTTCGTTTAACCGAGCAACAGGACTTTGGGGGAGACACAACCAGAATCGAAAAAAGATCGACGGGGTGAGCCAATGTTGACAATAACACCAACAGCAGTAATGGAGAGGGTCCCGGCAGAGGGACCCGAAGTGTTCGCGGTAATTGGGGGCAAGAAAGTGTTTCTGCCTGCGGACGCCAGATATGTGATGCAGGATAGGCGCGGGCTTTGGTACTACAGCTCACGCAAGCCGCGTCCAAAGGAGGGAGACTGGACGCCTAACAAGACCAGTATCGCCTGCTTGACAGAGCGGGGCTACGTGCGCGCCCTGAAAACCGACACCGTGCAGCAGTGGCTGGACACCTGCCAGCGCACCGTGCGCATGGTGCGGTCTAATGATGGCCACGGCCGTCGTCCCTCTGAAGACTAAAGCCACCGCAATGCACTGAGTGAGCGTTTGCTGGCGCCAGTGCAGCTTCTGCGTGGTACTGGCAGCCGCCTGGGCGGTTCGGCGGAGGGCTGGCCAAGGACTTGCCGACCATGCTTCTTTGAGTCATGGCGGGTTTTACATCCCATAAGTTGGTTAGACTGTGCCCATCGACTGCGGCTTTGTTAGACTGTGCCCATCGCCTGCGGCATTGCTCCTACCATGACTAACACTGCTCCTGATATAGCGCCCACATCCCCCGCCGAGTCCGCGCGCCTGATGCGCCTTGCGACCTACGCTTCATTCAGCGTCGCCATTACGCTGGTACTGGCGAAAACGTTTGCCTGGGCGGCCACAGACTCTGTAGTTCTGCTCGCTACCCTGATCGATTCTACATTGGACGCAGTGGCATCACTGGTTACCCTTTTTGCAGTGCGCCAAGCTGTAGCACCGCCGGACAAGGAGCACCGCTTTGGTCACGGTAAGGCGGAGGCTCTGGCGGGCCTGGGGCAGTCGGCCTTTATTGCCGGGTCTGCGGGATTTCTGTTGCTCGAGTCTGGCCGGCGCTTGCTCCATCCGGTTCCAATGGAATCCTATGGTCCAAGCCTCATTGTTATGGGGTTCTCGATTGCCCTGACGCTGGCACTGATGCTCTTTCAACGCCATGTGATTCGAAAAACAAACTCCACTGCAATCAAGGCAGACGCGCTGCATTACCGCACCGACTTTATGGTCAATGGCTCTGTGATTGTCGCATTGTTACTGGCAATAGAAGGCTGGCCAGGTTTTGATGCGCTGTTCGCCATCGGTATTGCGATCTATATTTTATACAGCTCCTGGGAAATTGTGCGGCAGTCGCTGGATGATTTGATGGACCGTGAACTGCCCGACGAAGAGCGCGACGCTATCAAGCGCATTGCACTGGCAAATGCAGACGTTCGCGATCTGCATGACCTGCGCTCCCGTCGTTCGGGGATCGCGACGTTCATACAGTTGCATCTCGAAGTCGATGATAAGCTCTCAATTCTGCAAGCCCACAAGATCTCGGACGAGGTAGAGCGGGCCTTGCAGCAGGCCTATCCCAACGCCGAAATCATTATCCATGTCGACCCATCGTCTGTGGTGGCCGATGAGCCCGTGCCGGGCTATTTGCGTTGACCGGATGGGCGCTTATAAATGTAATTTCTCGCCGGACTTGAAGCTCCTGTAAGAGCCATCCGATCTTGACCCTGAGCACATTCCGAACCTTAAAGACCGCAGCTTTTTTCTGTTAATAGTACACATTCAAAGGTCGATAAAATCTCGTATAGTTTGCCGTGCGGGAGCTTTTCGAGCGGTATTCTCGTGGCACTCGAAATTGAATAATAAATGGAGCGCACCATGTCAAAATACTTTACCCATAGGGCCCTGCCGCTGACCGTGATGCTGGCATCCAGCCTAGTAGCAAGCACTGCCGTGGCGCAGTTGGAAGAGGTCATCGTTACAGCACAAAAACGTGTTGCATCCTTGCAGGACACGCCAATCGCTATCAGTGCCTTCACGTCTGAGAACATTGAGTCCATGCGACTCATAGACGCCAAGGATGTTGGCGCGGTGTCGCCTTACCTACAAATGCCGGCTTATCCGAATGCCACCAATAATCTGGCGCTGTTTATTCGCGGTATCGGCAACGCGGACTCTATCGTTCTGACCAAGGATCCAACGGTTGGGTTGTACTACGATGGCGTATACGCCGCGCGCTCAACCGGGCTTTTGGCAGATCTGTCTGACCTTGAGCGCGTAGAGATTCTGCGTGGACCGCAGGGTACTTTGTACGGTCGAAATACCATGGCGGGCGCGATTAACTTCATCAATGCCAAGCCCACCGGAGAGTTTGGCTTCAAGCAGAACGTTAGCGCGGGAAACTACGGTAGCTGGCGCTCAGTGAGCCATATGAACCTGCCCGATGCTTCCGGCTTCAAGGCCAAGCTGACAGCCACCTTCTCTGATCGTGATGGTTGGGTAGAGAACGAAGGTCCCAACGAAGTCGCCGGCTTCGAGTATGCCGATTACTACAAGAAGGAAACCGAGGGTTATCGCGCTGCGCTGCGTTTCGACGGTATCGAGAAGCTACTGGTTGATTACAGTTACGATTATTCGGACGTCACCTCTTCGGCACCCTATTTTCAGTATGGCGGCCCAGTGGGTGGAGTCACGCGTTCCTTCGTTCCTGTCACCAACAGCTTTCCGGACCGCCTGAAGAATACGCGCACCCCTACCGGGGGCGGGCAATTTGCCTACTACCTACCGGAATCCAAAACCGAGGTGAACGGACACAACCTCACCGTCAGTTATGAGATCAATGACGACCTGACGTTTAAGTCTATAACCGGCTACAGAGACTTTGACGACGACATCTCGCAGAATTTTGCCCAGGCCTTCGGCGATGCGGCCAGTCTGGAAGTGAACACCAAAACCAACCAGGACCAGTGGTCGCAGGAATTGCAGCTGATCGGCAGCGCCGAGCGGCTTGAGTATGTCGGCGGCCTGTACTATTTCAATGAGAACGGCGACCAGAGTGAGCGTCAGTACCTCGATCGCGCCAGTGTCGATCAACTGGGTATTTATGCCTTTGACTTCATCACGATGATGCCCTGTTCCGATGGCACAAGGCCCGGTCCGATTTGTACCGATTTTGCGAATGCCACGCTCCCGAACTATCTGGGGGAGTACGAGGTCAGTACCGACGTCGAATCCTGGTCGGGCTATGGTCAGGCGACCTATACGCCGAATATTCTGGAGGATAAGCTCGACCTGACACTGGGCCTGCGCTACACAGATGATCAACGCGAGGCCAGTCGTACCAACGATGGTTGGTACACCAACTCGTATGCGCCAGGCGCCACCGACTCCAGCGAGAATCGGGTCGATTACACCGCTATTTCTGATTACAACTGGACCGACGAACTGTCGACCTATGCCAAGGTGTCTACCGGATTCCGCTCTGGCGGCTCCAGCCGCAACGGCGTAGATTTCAACACGCCGTTTGACAGTGAAGACCTGGTCGCCTACGAACTGGGTTGGAAGTCGGAATGGCTGGACCAGCGCGTGCGCCTTAACGGCGCGACCTACTTCCAGCAGGTCTCCGACATTATTCTTGATTATCTGCCCGACCCCGCGGACAACCCGCAGTTGGTGGAGTCTTTTAATTCGGGCGATGCCGATATATGGGGCCTGGAAATCGATTTGCAGGCGGCGATTACCGACCAGTTTCTGGTCAGTTTGAGTTACGCTTATCTCAACTACGATTTTAGCGATGTCGAGTTCCCCGACGGCTCTGACCGCACCGATACGACGGAACTGGTATGGGCACCGGAAAACGCCTATACGATCAGCGCTGACTATGACTTGCCCGTCACTATTGGCGAGGTCCGCTTTCATCTCGATTACGCGTGGCAGGCTGACCAGTTTGCGCTGTCCAATACGGATTTCGGCAAGGTCGAGGTAGCAGACTACGGCCTCCTGAACGCCAGGATCAGCCTCGCCGAGGTCGAAATGGGTGGCCACAACTGGCAGTTCGCCGTGTGGGGCAGAAACCTCACCGATGAGGATTCAGCCAACTACCTGATCGGATCAACCGCCTCCACCTACCTGCAACCGATGATGTGGGGGGCTGATGTGATCTTCGAGTGGTGATTGCACAGCGCGCCGAGGAGAGAGGCTGTCGAGAGGCAGCCTTTTTTTTGGGCTCGAAAAGGACTTGGCTGTGGGCCGTCTGAGATACTTGAAGGCACTCAAAACATACTGTATGTTCAAATCCGGTTTTTGGGTGGGAGGGCAGGCGTGCCCAGTCCCAAAGTCTGTACCTAAAAGCCTATACTTAGCGTCTGGAATGAAAACGTATTCCTGCAGCGGTTCGCTGACCCCTGCAGGAGACTCCGTCCGAGAAAAATGAGGTAGTCCCGTGAGCGACCTTGAACAGTTCCGTCAGGAAACTCGAGCCTGGCTGGAAGAGAATTGCCCAGAATCCATGCGCGAGCCGGTAAAAGGCTTTGATGATTTTTATAACGGTGGCCGCAATCCCGAAATTGACCATCCCGACCAAACGCTGTGGTGCGACCGCATGGCAGTGCGCGGCTGGACGGTACCGCAATGGCCCCGGGAATACGGCGGCGGTGGACTCAACGAGGAAGAGGTCAAGGTACTGCGCGAGGAGATGGGGCGGATTGGTGCGCGGCGCGCGCTCGACAGTTTCGGTATCTCAATGCTGGGCCCGGCGCTTCTGCACTTCGGCAATGAAGATCAAAAGCGGGAACATCTGCCGAAGATCGTGCGCGGCGAGATTCGCTGGTGTCAGGGCTACTCCGAACCCAACGCCGGCTCTGACCTGGCGAGCCTTGCCACCAAGGCCGAAGACAAGGGTGATCACTACGCCATTAATGGACAAAAAGTATGGACCTCCTACGCTGATAAGGCCGACTGGATTTTCTGCCTGGTGCGCACCGACAGCTCAGGCAGCAAGCACGAGGGCATCAGTTTCGTACTGTTCGATATGGATCAACCCGGTGTAACAGTGCGACCGATCAAGCTCATCAGTGGCAGCTCACCTTTTTGTGAAACATTTTTTGACAATGCCATTGCCGATAAGAAAAACCTGGTCGGTGAGGCGGGCAACGGCTGGACCATCGCCAAGTATTTGCTAACGCATGAGCGGGAAATGATTTCCGGCTTTGGGGCTGCACCGAAGAAATCAGTGGGTCAGGTCGCGGTGGAAACGATCGGCGCGGATGCGTCCGGACGTCTGGCGAATTCTGTGCTGCGCCAGACGATTGCGCAATACCAACTCGACACCATGGTGTTTGGCGCAACCATGGCGCGCGTGGGCGACGAGGCAAAAGCAGGGCAGGGCCTGGGTGCGGCCTCCTCCATTTTTAAATACTACGGGACGGAACTGAACAAGCGACGCAATGAGCTTAACCTCGCTGTGCGTGGTGAGTCCGCTTTGGGCTGGGACGGTGAAGCCTACCACGGGGGGGCGCTCAGTCGTGACTGGCTGCGCTCCAAGGGAAATTCGATTGAGGGCGGCACCTCCGAGGTGCAGCTGAACATTATTGCCAAGCGTGTGCTAGGACTCCCCGACGCGTAGTTGTAACGCGCGTAGTTGTAAGACGATTGTTGCAAGCAGACTGAGGAAAAACGAAACATGACACTGGTATTGAATGAAGAACAAGTCATGCTGCGGGAATCTGCCGCAGGATTTTTGGCAGAGAAAGCGACCGTTGCGCACCTACGAGCGCTGCGTGATAGCGCTAGCACCGCCGGATTCAGCGCGGATGTGTGGCGCGAAATGGCGCAAATGGGCTGGGCTGGTATCGCCATTCCCGAGGCGTTTGGCGGTTTGGGATACGGCTATACCGGCCTCGGTCTGGTGCTGGAGCAGGCGGGGCGTAATCTTAGCGCCAGTCCGCTGGAGTCCAGCGTATTGGTGGCGGCCACGGTTATCGGTGAGTTAGGCAGTGCGCAGCAAAAAGAACGGTTGTTGCCCGCCATCGCTGCCGGTGAGACTCTGGTCAGCCTGGCCTTGCAGGAGGGTGCGCACCACGCACCGTTGCAGAGTGCGTTGCGGGCTGAACTTGCGGGTGACGATTACGTCCTCAACGGCTCGAAAGTACTGGTGCTGGATGCCAGCACGGCAGATACATTTATCGTTATAGCGCGAACTGCTGGCGCGCCCGGCGATGCGCAGGGCCTCAGCGCCTTTTTGGTGGATGCGAAAACACCCGGTCTGCGCATTGATCAGCGCAGCCTGGTGGATTCACGCAGCGCGGGCGCACTGCTGCTAAACGATGTGCGAGTGGGGCCAGGCAGTCTGCTGGGTGGGCCAGGCGCTGCATCGAGCGGACTGATGCGGGCGTTGGATATCGCCAATATTGGTTTTGCCTCACTGCTACTCGGTCTGTCGACTGAGGCGTTCGAGCGCACCAATGCCTACTTGAAGGAGCGCAAGCAGTTTGGCCGCGTGATCGGTTCCTTTCAGGGCTTGCAGCACCGTGCGGCAGAAATGTTCGCCGAACTTGAATTGGCGCGCTCTATCGTATTGCAGGGTCTGCAGGCGATCGATGCCGGTGAGCCTGATTTGTCCCTGTACGCCAGTGCAGCCAAGGCAAAACTGTGTGAAGTGGCGCAGCGCGTGACGAGCGAGGCGATCCAGATGCACGGTGGCATCGGTATGACAGATGAGCACGAGATCGGCTTTTTTATCAAACGTGCCCGCGTGGTTCAGCATCTGTTTGGCGATTACAACTATCATCTGGACCGCTTTGCTGTACTCAACGGATTTTGATCGCTTAATTCTGATGGACTGCGAATAATAATGACTGCGGAACTGAAACAGTTTGATGAGGTCGTTGCCGGCCTGACCGCGCCGGGGCAACCGTTTGCAACTAACACCTTGGAATTGGAGGGCGTCGAATACCGCAATTTCGCCGCACTACCGGCGAGTCTCGGGCAGTACTTTCTGGTCATGCAACAACACGCCGCGAAAGAGTTTGCCGTCTACCTCGATGAGCGCTATACCTATGGCGAGGGCTATCAGCACAGCTGCGAATTCGGCGCCGCTCTGGTGCAGCGCTATCGTGTCAATAAGGGCGATCGAGTGGCAATTCTCAGCCGCAATAATCCGCAGTGGCTGATGGCCTTTATTGGCATTACGTCCGTCGGGGCCGTCGCGGTGCCAATGAATGCCTGGTGGACGACGGAGGAGCTGGACTATGGCTTCGCGGACAGCGGTGCGACCTTAGTGGTGGCCGACCGCACCAGAGTCGAGCGCCTCGCCCCCATTACGAAAAAGCATGGACTCAGGATCATCACTATCGACGATTGCAGCGCACTCGACGTGGAGCACACGCCGTTTACTGAGCTGCTGGCGGCCCACGCGGGCGCAGGTATGCCGCAGGTAGAAGTCAGCCTGGAGGATCATGCCACCATTATGTATACCTCCGGCTCAACCGGTCATCCCAAAGGAGCGCTGTCATCACATCGCGGCATTCTTTCGGCGCTGTACAGTTGGATGTGCCTTGGCGTCGCGACCAAGATGGCGCACACGCAGGAGGCCAGAGATGCGGGTTTACCGGCATCGGCGCTCTTGACCATACCCCTGTTTCATTGCACGGCGAGCCACTCGGCTTTCATGCTGTCGTTGGTGGTCGGCCGTAAGATGGTGATCATGCATAAGTGGGATGCGCAGGAGGCCTTGCGTTTGATCGAGCAGGAACGTATTACCTGGTTCAACGGCGTGCCCACTATGTCGGCGGAATTGCAAGCAGCGGCAGAGACCACTGACAGGGATATCTCGTCCCTCACTGAGATTATGGCCGGCGGTGCGGCGCGTCCGCCTGAGCAGGTTAAAAAAATCAGTGGCACGTTCAAGAAATCAGCGCCGGGTATTGGCTATGGGCTGACGGAGACCAACGCGCTGGGTTCGGTGAATGCGGGCGCCTTTTACCTGGCCAAGCCTGCCAGTGCCGGGCGTGCCGTGCCGCCAGTGGCTGAGTTTCGTATCGTTGACCCACAGGGGCAGTCGCTGCCCGCGGGTGAACGGGGTGAGCTGTGCATAAAATCTCCGGCCAATATTCTGTGTTACTGGAACAAGCCTGAGGCCACCGCGGAGGCCTTTGTAGACGGCTGGTTTCACACCGGCGATGTCGCTTATCTGGATGAGGACGGCTTCCTTTATATTGTCGATCGTATCAAGGAGATTATTATTCGCGGCGGTGAGAATATCAGCTGCACTGAAGTGGAAGCAGCGATTTATGCCCTTCCGGACGTAACAGAAGTGGCTGTATTTGGGTTACCGGATGAGCGCTTGGGCGAGATTGTTGGCGCCGCAGTCGTGCTGCGAGAAGGTGCGCAGTTGACGGTGGGCGTCTTGCGCGAAGAACTGTCCAAACATCTGGCAACATTCAAGATACCTGCTCATATCTGGCTGCGCAGTGAGCAGTTACCGCGCATCGCATCGGGGAAAATATTCAAGCGTCAAATCAAGGCCGATTATGCCGCCGAACTGGCTGCTTCCTGAGCAGGGAGGCTCGAGCGGGCATAGCAATAATTAGTCGACAAGACCAGCAAACGAAACAAATCAACGAAACCAGCACACGAAACTAGGTAAGGGAGAACGAATATGGATTTGGGCATCAGTGCTAACGTCGCACCACTACTGGCTGAAGTAAGACGCTTTATTGAGGAGGAGATTCACCCGCTCGAGCACGATTATTTTGCCGATATTGCGGTGGGTGATCGCTGGCAGTTTACCGATCGCCAAACTGAAATCCGTGAAGGCCTCAAGGCCAAGGCGAAAGCCAAGGGCCTGTGGAATTTCTTTCTCACCGACGGTGCCGGTGGATCCGGCCTTAATACTGTTGAATACGCTTACCTCGCAGAGGAGATGGGCAAGTCCCACATGGCAGCAGAAATATTTAACTGCGCTGCACCTGACACCGGCAATATGGAAGTGCTGCATAAGTACGGCTCAGAGGCGCAGAAGAAGGAGTGGCTTGAGCCCCTCCTCAGCGGCGAGATTCGATCAGCCTTCGCCATGACGGAGCCGGGCGTGGCATCCTCTGATGCAACGAATGTTTCTACTACCGCTGTGCTTGAGGGCGACGAGTGGGTGATCAACGGCGAGAAGCACTATATTTCTGGCGCGGGCGACCCGCGCTGCAAGATCATGATTGTAATGGTGAAAACGGATCCGGATGCCGCCAAGCACGTGCAGCAATCACAGATTCTTGTGCCTATGAACACGCCGGGCGTTGTTAACGTCAGGCCCATGAACGTGTTTTCTATGGACGATGCGCCGCACGGCCATATGCACCAGACGTTTACCAATGTGCGAGTGCCGAAAGAGAATATTTTGCTCGGGCCGGGTCGCGGTTTCGAAATTTCACAAGGACGTCTTGGTCCCGGTCGCATTCATCACTGCATGCGGGCGATTGGCGCCGCCGAAAAGGCTCTGGAGCTGATGTGTGAGCGCGCTATGACCCGCGTGGCTTTTGGCAAGCCGCTGGCTCGCCTCGGCGGTAACATCGACATCGTTGCCAACGCTCGCATGGATATCGAGCAGGCACGCCTGCTCACGCTGAAAACGGCATGGATGATGGACAATGTCGATGCCAAGGAAGCGCGTGTCTGGATCTCAATGATTAAGACTGCGGTACCCAATATTTCGATCCGTATTGTGGATGAAGCGATCCAGATGTTCGGTGCATTGGGCGTGTCACAAGATACCCCACTTGCGACCATGTATATGGCGCAGCGAACGTTGCGTCTTGCCGATGGTCCTGATGCCGTGCACCGCATGGTAGTGGGTCGTAACGAACTGAAGAAGTATCAGCCCCAGACGGCGTGAACGCTACCTTCAGGGGTGGCTGGCCCCCTGCGGGCGGGGAGCAGTTGCGCCCCGCTCGCAAGGCGGGCCACCCCCGCCAAATTCTTCTTTGCAACAAACGCGGTCTGCCGCAGTTATCAAGTGATAATTGCAAGCTCGGTGCAGCATCATGGTGGTTGCGCCCAGACAGTATTTTCACTTGTTCATCGCTGTGTGCTTTACTGTTCCTGCGTCGTTTGTACTAGCCTCCGGCATGGCCAGCGCGCTGGAAGAAATCATCGTCACGGCCAACAAGCGGGAATCTTCGCTGATGGAGACTGCCGCTCCGATGACGGTGATGAGGAGCAGGCGGTCAGTTTTCGCGAATGGCCCGATCAGTTGATGGAGGTCTATGACTGTTTACCTGCGTTTGTGAAGTCAGGTGGCGCCCCGGTGAGCAGTGACAATTGTCCTTATCGCCACTGATTATCGGTCCGGTGGCTTCAATTTCCAAACGTCTATCGACAGCGCTTTGGTAGATGTCGACAAGGCTCGCTTTGACGCCTATTGGCTTCCGTTTAGCTTGAGTAAGTGCCATTCGGGACTGACTTGTAACTGATCTCCCATTGGCTTGTAGGCTAGAAATACTTGAACGAACTAAATACATACTGTATGTTCAAAAACTATTTTGGGGCGGCTTTTTTACACCATAATCCACTCGCAAAAAAAGCGCGAGCCAGACGCAGCAAAGGTTTTCTCGATGCGGGAATAAATTGGGTTAAATATCGCAGCTCGACTACACTTTACGGTTTCCGTTGCAGCACACTGATAAGGAGCACAACATGGCAGTAAAAATTGTACCCAAGGATCAAATGTTGGATGCCATCGGCACCAAGTTCGAGCCGGGCCCCTGGGTCGAAGTCACGCAGGATCGAATCAATACTTTTGCTGATTGCACCGAGGACCACCAGTTTATCCACGTTGATGAGGAAGCGGCTAAAAACACCCCATTTGGCGGCACTATCGCCCATGGATTCCTGACGCTCTCGCTGCTGTCTAAGCTGCTTGAGGGCAATGGCATCATCCCGGAAAATATCGTGATGGGTTTGAATTACGGGTTTGACAAGGTGCGCTTCCTGGCGCCGGTAAAATCCGGCAAACGCGTGCGCGCCCATGTGGAAGTTTCCGATATCACGCGCAAGGACGACAATCGTTTTCTGGTAAAGAACTCGGTCTCAATAGAGATTGAGGGCGAAGAAACCCCCGCATTGGTCGCGGAGTGGTTAACTATGGTTATCGCTGGCTGATCAGGCGGACTACCTATTATTTTTACGTTGGAGGATTTCAGTAATGTCTATTCGATATGACGGCAAAGTTGCCATTGTGACGGGCGCTGGCCAGGGTCTCGGTCGCAGTCACGCCATTGAACTGGCTAAGCGCGGCGCCAAAGTAGTCATCAATGATCTGGGTGGTGGTGTGGATGGCTCTGGCGGCTCTTCCGAGGCGGCCAAAGCGGTCGTGGCGGAAATCGAGGCGCTGGGCGGCGAAGCGATTGCCAATGGCGCGAATGTCGCCAAGCACGATGAAGTAGAAGCTATGGTGAAGCAGGCCATGGATAAGTGGGGCAGGGTGGACATCCTTGTCAACAATGCCGGAATTCTGCGTGACAAGAGCTTTGTCAAAGGTAGCCTCGAAGATTTCCGCCTGGTGCTGGATGTGCACTTGATGGGCAGTGTGAATTGCACCAAGGCCTGCTGGGAAATCATGCGCGAGCAAGCTTATGGGCGCATCGTGGTAACGACCTCCTCCTCGGGCCTGTACGGCAACTTCGGCCAAACCAATTACGGCAGTGCCAAAATGGGCGTGATCGGCATGATGAACACTCTGTCGCAGGAAGGTGAGAAGTACAACATTCGCATCAATGCGCTGGCGCCCACGGCTGGCACACGGATGACCGAAGGCCTCATTCCAGAGGAGGCATTTGCCCTGTTGACGCCAGAAACGGTCACGCCTGCTGTGCTCTACATGGTGAGCGAAGACGCGCCCACCAAAACGATCATTTGCGCCGGTGCGGGTGCCTACTCTGTGGCTAAAATTATTGAAACCGACGGCGTCTGGCTGGCACCTGAAGACCAGACTCCTGAAGGTATCGCCGCGAACTGGAGTGCAATCACGTCTCCCGAAGGTGAAGCGCAGCCCAAGGCTGGATTTGAACAAACGGTGAAATTTACCGGCAAGGCAATGGCAGGCCTGGGCCTTAATTAAGTAGAGAATGATTCCGGGCGCTTTCGCAGCGTCCTCCAACCGGAGAGAATGTCATGAGAGAAGCAGTTATCGTATCCACGGCTCGCACACCAATAGGCAAGGCCTTCCGTGGCGGATTTAATAATCTCGGGGGCGCGACACTGGGCGCTGCGTCTGTTGCAGAAGCCGTCAGGCGAGCGGGCATTGATCCGGCCCGCGTTGAAGATGTCATCATGGGCAGCGCGCTGCAGCAGGGTGCCACCGGCTCCAATATTGCACGCCAGATAGCGCTGCGTGCGGGCCTGCCTATTACCACTTCAGGCATGACCATTGATCGCCAGTGTTCCTCCGGGCTGATGGCTGTGGCAACGGCTGCCAAGCAAGTGATGTATGACGGTATGGACTGTGTCATCGGCGGCGGGCTTGAGTCTATTTCGCTGGTACAGAATGAGCACATGAACCTGCATCGTATGGTGGACGAAGAACTGATGGCCATCGAGCCGAATATGTTTGTCCCCATGTTGCAGACGGCGGAAATTGTGGCGGATCGCTACAAAATATCCCGCGAAGCGATGGACGAATACGGCTTGCAATCGCAGCAGCGTACCGCTGCCGCCTATGAGGCTGGCAAGTTTGCCGATGAGCTGGTGTCTGTTACTTGCCACCGCAACGTGTGGGACAAGGCGACCGGTGAAGCCTCACTTGCAGAAGCCACCGTAGCCGCCGATGAAGGCCTGCGCGCCACAACACTGGAAGGGTTGCAGGGTCTCAAGACAGTCGTCGAGGGCGGCACCATCACCGCAGGTAATGCCTCGCAGTTGTCTGATGGCTCGTCTGCGCAATTGATTATGGACTCCAAGGTTGCTGAGAGAGAAGGCCTGCAGCCACTGGGTATTTATCGCGGTATCGCGGTGGCCGGTTGTGCCCCTGACGAAATGGGAATCGGCCCGGTGTTTGCCGTACCCAAACTGCTCAAGCAGCACGGCCTGAAGGTCGGTGATATCGGTCTGTGGGAATTGAATGAAGCCTTTGCGGTGCAGGTTATTTATTGCCGCGACCAACTGGGTATCGATAACGACAAGCTCAACGTTAATGGCGGTGCCATCTCGATCGGCCATCCTTACGGTATGAGCGGTTCGCGCATGATTGGCCACGCGCTGATTGAGGGCAAACGCCGCGGCGTTAAATACGTCGTGGTCACCATGTGCGTGGGCGGTGGTATGGGTGCGGCTGGATTGTTTGAAGTCGTCTGACACAGCATCAGACAACACGGCGCCTGCGGGCGCCGTTCTTGTTTTAGACTACGATTAAATGCATCGATGACCTGAGGAAACACAATGAAAGCAGTGATATGCAAGGAACACGGTCTGCCAGATAAGCTGGAGTTGGCGACAGACTGGCCTGAGCCTGCAGTGGGCGAGTACGATGTGCTGATCGATGTGAAGGCGGCCGGCCTCAATTTTCCCGATGTACTGATGATACAAGGCAAGTATCAGATGCAACCCGGAATGCCTTTTATCCCCGGTGGCGAATGTGCCGGCGTGGTGGCGGCGGTCGGCGCTAAGGTCAGCCGTTTCAAAGTCGGTGACAAGGTGCTGTCTGCTGGCGGCTCCGGCGCGTTCTGTGAAAAAATTGTCGCGCATGAACTGGGCGTTTTCCCGATGCCCGAAGGACTCAGCTTTGAGCAGGCGGCGGGTGTCAGCATCACCTATTTCACGTCGTATTACGCATTGAAGCAGCGCGCTAATCTGCAGCCGGGCGAGACGTTATTGGTGCTGGGCGCGGCGGGCGGTGTCGGCACTAGCGCGATTGAATTGGGTAAGCAGATGGGTGCCAAAGTCATCGCCGCTGCAAGTACTGACGAGAAGTTGGCCCTGTGCAAGAAGCTGGGCGCCGATGAACTGATCAATTACAACGAAGTAGACCTCAAGGAAGCGATCAAAGAACTGACCGCAGGCAAAGGCGTGGACGTAGTCTACGACCCGGTGGGTGGCGATTATGCCGAACCGGCTATTCGCGGTATGGCGTGGAACGGTCGCTATCTGGTGATCGGTTTTGCCAGCGGTCCCATCCCCAAAATTGCGCTTAACCTGGTGCTGCTCAAGGGTTGCTCTCTGGTGGGTGTGTTCTGGGGACGCTTTGTCGGTGAAGAGCCCGCCGTAAACCTGACGAACGTCGAGGAGCTGTGGGAGCTGTTCTCCAGCGGCAAAATTAGCCCTGTGGTGACTGACAGTTTCCCTATCGAGCAGTATGAAGAAGCCTTCAACTGTATGATTGAGCGCCGTGCGCGCGGCAAGGTCATTCTCACGATGTAGATGTAGATACAGAGGCAAGCGATCATGCAGAGTTTCGAATTTAATACCGTAGCGCGCATCCTCAGCGGTGTGGGCAGTGCGCTGGCATTGGCGGAACAGTGCCGCCATCTGGGGATCACTCGCCCGCTGCTGGTTACCGATCCTGGCCTGATCGCCATTGGCCTGGTGCAGCCGGTGGTGGTGGCGCTTGAGAGCGCTGGATTGAAGGCTCTGGTGTTCGACCAGGTGCGCGAAGATCCGCCGGAGGCTACCGTGCATGCGGCGGCGCAGCTGGCACGCAGCGGCGGTGTCGACGGCGTGATCGCAGTAGGGGGCGGCAGTTCCATGGATGTGGCCAAGGTGGTCGCCGTATTGCTAGGTGGCACGCAGGCGTTATCCGAGATATATGGCGTTGGCCAGGTCAGCGGCGGCAGATTGCCAATGATACTGGTGCCCACCACGGCCGGCACGGGATCCGAGGTCACGCCGATAGCGGTAATAACGACGGGCGAAACCACCAAGGCGGGCATTTCCTCGCCGGTGTTACTGCCGGATATCGCAGTATTGGATGCCGCGCTCACCCTGGGATTGCCACCCGCCGTTACCGCCATGACTGGCGTCGATGCCATGGTGCACGCTATTGAGGCCTATACCTCTCGGCACAAGAAAAACCCCCTTTCGGATAATCTTGCCATCAATGCGCTGCACCTTTTGTCGCGCAATATCCGCACTGCCGTGCACGAGGGCTCCAACCAGCAAGCGCGGGAAAACATGCTGCTCGGTGCCTGCCTTGCAGGACAGGCCTTTGCCAATGCGCCTGTTGCTGCTGTGCACGCGCTGGCCTATCCACTGGGCGGCCACTATCACATCCCCCATGGCCTCAGTAATTCGTTGGTGTTGCCCTGCGTGCTGGAATTCAATGCATCCGAGGCAAGCGCGCTTTACGCAGAACTTGCGGAGGTGGTAACCGGTGCAGTTGTAACAGGTAGCGACGAGGCAAAAACTGCCGCACTGATAGCGGCGCTGCGTCAATTAATTGACGACGTGACGTTGCCGGCCACTTTGAACAAAGCCGGTGTGAAGGAAAGTGATCTTGAGATGCTGGCCACTGATGCAATGTTGCAACAGCGTCTGTTGGTGAATAATCCGCGCGAGGTTGCTTACGATGATGCCTTGGCGATCTACCGTGCGGCTTATGGAGCTTCGGCATGAGCAAGGTAGCGCGTCCCACGCGGGCGGATTATAAAGTGTTCTACCCGATCACCACGCGCTGGTCAGATAACGATATTTACGGCCACGTGAATAACGTGACTTACTATGCCTACTTCGATACCGCGGCCAACCGTTACCTGATTGAAGAGGGCGGCCTGGACATCAGCGACGGCAGCATTGTTGGCTTCGTGGTGAATTCCGGCTGCGAATACCACGCCCCCATCACCTATCCTGAATCTATAGAAGCGGGTCTGCGAGTCGACCGACTCGGCAACAGCTCTGTGCAGTATGGCATTGCAATATTCAGGGAGGGTGAGCAGAAAGCGGCGGCGCACGGGCATTTTGTGCATGTTTTTGTAGAGCGTGCAAAAAACCAGGCAGTGCCTATCCCGCAACATTTACGTGCAGCGTTGGAGCGCCTGCTCATAGCGTGACGCAGTAACGTAGAGGGCGAATGATGGCGCTGCAACAGATTGACTGTCGCGCATTCAAAGTGCCAGCACGCGGGTGGCGCTTGCTCAAGTCTCTGCGCTCAATGCTTCGGCATGCGATTCCGAGGCCCTGTTGTGCGCATGCGCTTCGCTTCTGGATTTCGACACGTTCGACACGCTGATAGTCTACTCTGCGTGTCCTCGGGCCGGCCTTGGTTTTCAGGAGCGGTCACTGACCACCAGCACCATCAATACCACGAAAAATACGGCGCCACTAAACAGCGGCGCCAGCGGGCTGTGAATCTGATACAGCCCGCCTGCAACGATAGGGCCTACTGCAAAGCCGATGGCCGGGCATGAACTGACTAGCCCTGCAGCTGCACCTTGTTCACTGGTCTCCACCGCCAGCGAGGCACCGGCGGAGATGGACGGCATACACAGCGCCAGACCTGTACCAAGAAATGCCATACCGATGGCCAGCACGGTAAAGGTTTCAAATCCCGACACTATCGCCGCTCCGATAATCATCGACAGCAAGCCGATACGGATAAACTGCGTAGGCTTCAACTGTACGCGTTGCATCACGGTGAGTTGCATCAGGAACGTGAACATGGCGGAAACCATCAGAGCAGCACCTGTCATTTGCGCCGTCTCAATCCCGGTCAGTTGCAGTTTGTCCTGTAGCTGAAACCCCAGCGTTTGCTGTATGGCAGAGAAGCCGATGAAAAGACCGACGGCGGTAACCAATAGCAGCGCAATACGGCGGTCGGTATAGCGCAGTTTCGCCGTGATGGTGCGGCTTATCAGTTGAGCGGGGGGTGTTGCCGGCAGTTTTCGCCACACTATCACCGCGGCCACTGCCGCAAGACCTGCCGCGAAATACAACGGTGCCAACAAGCCAAAGGTGGCGAGTGCGCCGCTGACGGCGGGGCCGATAATCGTGCCCATGCTGTTGGCGGTGCCAAGGCGCGCCATGGTTTTGGTGCGCTGATCGCGACTGGTGTGGTCAGCGGCATAGGCCATTGCGGCTGGCCCGGTGGCGGACATCACGATCGACTGGCTGCAGCGCGTGACCAGCAATATTGTGTACAGCGCAACGCCGCTGAGCAGCCCGCTCAGGCCCGCGTAAAAGACGCTGGTAAACAGTAACGTGCCCACGGTATAGCCGATGAGGCCAGTGATAATAATGGGCTTACGCCCGATGCGATCACTGAAGCGCCCCCAGCGCGGCGCCGCCAGACCAAAGATCAGGGCCGAGAGCGCGATGATGGAGGTGATCTGCAATTCGCCCAGAGACACTTCTCGCCCCAATGGGGCGAGTATGGCGAACACCAGTGACTGCCCCATCGCGGTGGCCATCAGGGCCATGATAAGGACCGTTGATTGCTGGCGCTTCAGGTGTCTTGGGGCAGCTTCGCTCAAAGCATTCGACAAAGCATCAGATTATCTGAGATCAGAGGATGATTTTTCAAGTACTCTGCGCGCCACAATCAACTGTTGGATCTGCTGCGTGCCCTCAAAGATATCGAGAATTTTCGAGTCGCGTGCAAACTTCTCCAGCAGAGACTGCTCACTGTAGCCCAGGCTCTGGCATAGGGCGACGCAGCGCAGCGTTATGTCGTTGCCGACACGGCCGGCCTTGGCCTTGCACATGGACGCTTCCATCGAGTTGGGTGTTTTGTTGTCCGCCATCCAGGCGGCCTTCAATACCAGTAAACGCGCGCCCTGCCACTCGGCTTCCATGCGGTACAGCTCCGCTTCCACGGCGCTGACATTGCACGGCTTCTTATCGTACTTGAGTTCGACGCCCTCTGCCTTGAGCAGCTCACGAGACATATCCAGTGCGGCGCGTGAGAGGCCTATGGCCATCGCTGCAACGGGAGGGCGGGTGTTATCGAAGGTCTGCATCACGCCGCCAAAGGCTTTCTTGCGGCCCTCTGCGTCAGTGGCAACGTCGGCGCTGCCCAGAACATTTGCCTTCGGTATGCGACAGTCACTGAAACTGATGGCGGCGGTGTCCGAGGCACGAATACCCAGCTTGTGCTCCAGGCGCGTCACTTCGCAACCGGGTGTGCCCTTCTCGACGATGAAGGATTTGATCGCCGCCTTGCCCAACGATTTGTCCAACGTGGCCCATACGACCAGCGTGTCGCAGCGGTCGCCGTCGGTGACGTAGATTTTCTCGCCGTTCAGCACCCACTCGTCACCGTCCAGCACCGCGGTAGTGCTGATGTTGGCGGAATCGGAGCCCGTGCCGGGTTCGGTAATGCACATGGCGGCATAGCGGCCGCCGTACTTCTTGACCTGTTCCGGCGTGCCCACGGCGGAAATAGCGGCATTGCCCAGGCCGCTGCCTGGCATGCCCAGAAACAGCCCGACGTCGCCCCAGCACAGTCCGAACAAACCGACCACCGCACCCATGTTGCCGCCGTTCACCACAGTCCCTTCCGGTGCGCGCTCGCGAGACCCGCCGGTCACAGAGGAGCGGGCGCCGCCAATCAGTTTGGCGACTTCCTCCATCTCCTTGGGATACGTGTGTTCTTCTTTATCGTACTTGCGCGAGTAGGGGCGCATCATGTGTTCGGCCAGCATCATGACCTGCCCGAAGGTTTCCTCATGCTTTTTTGAAAGTTCCAGATTGATCATAGCGAGTACTCCTGAATTCAAATGTCGGGGCTTAAATACTTGCCACGCCTTCCAGCGTGGCGATAGCGCGCAGGTTGCGATACCACAGTTCTACCGGATGCTCGCGGCAGAAGCCGTGGCCGCCGAGCAACTGCACACCGTCGGTGCCTATCTTCATGGCGTGTTCGGCGCAGAACTGTTTCGCCAGATAGGCGTGTTCATGGAAATCCAGGCCGCGCTCAGCCCTTGCTGCCGCGCGCCATGTCATCAGGCGCATGGACTCCAGTTCAATGGCCATATCTGCGACCATGAAGGCAACGGATTGTCGATTGCTGATCGGCTCGCCGAATGCCACGCGCTCATTAACGTAAGGCTTCACATAGTCCAGCACCGCCTGACAGGTGCCGACCGCCATTGCGCAGATACCGATACGACTGAGGTCTATGAAGCGTTGCAGGTCAAAGGCACCGTCGCCGAGTAGCGCACTGGCGGGCAACTCGACATTGTCGAACACCAGTGTCGCCAATTGAGCGCCGAGCAGGCCCATGTTGGCCTCTGCCGTTCGCGTCATACCCTTGGGTGTGCCCTCGACGATGAAGGCCGCCGCATCGCCATTGTCCAGACGCGCGATGACCAGTATCAGCTCAGCATCCTCGCCCAGCGGAACCATAGCCTTGGTTCCAGACAGTATGTACCCGTCGCGGTGTGTCGTGGCGGTTGCGGTGGGTTCAGTGGGCTCGAAGGTAGCGCGCGGTTCCAGCAGCGCGGTGGTTGCCGCCTTGAACTCACCGCTGCAAAACAGCGGCAAGTATTTCTCGCGCTGCGCGTCTGAGCCCTGATCGAGTAAGGTGTTGACAAAGGCCATCGGGCTGATAGTGGCCAGCGCAAGAGACAGGTCGCCGTGCGCCAGATCTTCAAAAATAAGTGCGTTCGAGATCGGGGATCGGTCCACGCCCGCGCCGCCCAGCGCTTCCGGAATCGGCAGCAGCGTGAGTCCGAGCTCCGCGGATTTAGGGTAAAAATCCCGCGCTTTAGCGTGTCCTTCGTCCACGGGCTTTGCCTGCGTGCGGATCTCTGCAGCCGCAAAGCGCTGCATACTCTCGCGGTTCATGCGTTGCTCGTCTGTCAGGGTCAGGTCGAACAGCAGGTCGGGGGCGGTATCGTTCATTGGCTACTCTCTCGGGTCAGGAATTTACAGCGGCGAGGCATGGGGCCTGCAATCCGCCAATCAGGTAGTCCACCAGATGGTCAAGCAAGGTGTCTTCGTCAAAAGCACTGAGGTCGCCCAGCGGGGTGTGCGTCAGCCAACCCACTTCTGCAACGCCGTGCAGCACAGTGGTAGTCATAAACATCAGTCGCAAGCGGCGCACGGGGGCCGGCAATTCGGGCAACTGCGCTTCCAGTGCGTGGTCTATGCGTTGCCAGAAAGGACCGAACATAGTATTGACCATGTCGGCAATGTCCGTGTCATTTTCACTCACAATCCGCGACAGGAATTGTACGCCATCCCCCCCCCAGTTTTGTCGGCTGGGCAATTGCACCAATGGTCGCAAGACATCACGGCAGGCGATGCGCAAAGAGCGCTTCTGCGAGTGCTCTGTCCGCAGCGAGCTTGCGATGCGTTGCAGTTCCCGTGCAATCAGTTTTACCAGCGCCTTTACCACGCCCAGTTTGTTCTGGAAGTGATAGTGCATGGCGGCAGAATTCTTCGATCCCGCCTCAGTGCTGATGCGGCGCAGCGAGACAGCGTGCAGTCCTTTTGTGGCGTACAGATGCAAGGCAGTCAGCAGCAGGCGCTCGCGAGTGTCCGCGCCTTTCTCCACCACTGTGCGCGCGGCCGCTGTCATTTTCCGGTGAGCTGCCTGGGCTTGGCCAGTCCGCCGACGATGCGGGTATAACTGACCGGGAAGAGGCGGCACAGTAACGAAAGAATCACGGCATCCAGACCAATCAGAAGGCGCTTCTTGCGCTTCTCGATGGCATTGATAATTTTCTGTGCGGCCACTTCAGGTGTGGTTTTTGCTAGCTTTTCAAATTCCTTGCCACGCTGTTCGGGCGTCAGAGTCTGGTCGCCGCCGCGGGCCACACGCGCGATATTGGTTTTGATGCCGCCGGGATGAACACAGCACACGTGCACATTGGTGCCCTCCATCTCCTGGCGCAGCGCCTCGGTGTAGCCTCGCACTGCGAATTTTGCAGCATTGTAAGCAGACTGCGTTGGCACCGCGATCAGCCCAAATAAAGAGGACAGATTCACTACATGACCCTGTTGCGCCTGGCGCAATAGAGGCAGGAAAGCCTGGGTGCCATACACCACGCCCCAGAAGTTGATCCCCATCAACCACTCAAAATCGTCGTAATTGCTGTTCTCCACCGTTGAGATGAGAGCCACGCCAGCGTTATTGATAACAATATCCACGTGGCCCTTCAGGCCGCCTATGTGCTCAGCCCACCCGTATACCGCGGCTTTATCCGCAACGTTCACCACTTGCCCGTGTGCAGCGACGTCTTTGCGAGTCAGTGCGGCGAGTGTTTCATTGAGGCCATCCTGATTAATATCGCTGACAAAGAGCTCACAGCCCTCGCGGTTTAGCTGCAGCGCCAGTGCGCGTCCGATGCCTGAGCCCGCGCCCGTAATTACGGCTAGTTTGCCTGCTGCGTATGACATGCATATGTTCCGGTGTCTGGTGAGCGGGTAATGATAGGCGTTTTTGATTTTAAAGCAACTGCTTTACCCTCTGCTCGGCATCTATGGTCTCTGCCGTGGCATGGTGGCATGGTGGCATGGGGTCAGTGGCATGGGGTCAGAGTAAAAACCTTCTGAGTTGTTCAGAATTTTTACTCTGACCCCAAAGCAGAATTTTTACTCTGACCCCAACCCCAAAATACTCTAATCGGTGAGTATGCGCTCAGGCTTGCCCACTACATGGACCCTGAAGACAACGGCGCGTGCTCCGTCCGGCCCCCCACGAGGCGCATGCACCGCCCGTGGCGGGATGACATAGGAATCACCGGTTTCCAGTATCCGGTCTGGCTTTCCCTCCTCGACATGTACAGCCGAGCCTTCAATCACGTAGACGAATTCCTCGCCTGGATGATAATGGCTCGGAACCGTTGCGCCAGGCGGAATGATTACATCGGAAATGATCACTTCTAGCCCATCGGCAATCGTGATCGGCGCACGCAATACTGGGTTCGAGCCGGCGGGAAGCGTTGCTGCATGTTCGGGGCCATCATGATTGTGCGTTTCCGACAGCGTGGCGCATGCACAAAGCGTACAGGCTAAAAGCCCTGCGAAGGTGGCGCGTTTCATGATCTTCATTCAATTCTCCAATTTCACTTAAGCAACAGCCAGGTAGATATCGTCGCTAAATTTGGACATTGTGTCTATATCTGGCCATGTGCAGGTGGGTATAGCTATGGGTGTCTACTAGCCATGTGCATATCTAGATAAGGGTCCGTCAACACCTCAGCACAGGAACGGTTCTCAGCCAGTCCCGCGTATGGCCAGAAACAGTCATGCCATCCTGGCCATAGGCGCCTGCAAACGTGTCGCGTTGGATGCCCGTAGCTTTTGCTTTAGCAAGACGACCGAGGACATGGCCGGACGCATTTATTTGTCTAAAGCGCTGGCAGAGTAGTCTGCCGGGGTGGAGTGCTTATGTCTCCGGCAACGCTGCAGTTTGGACAAAGCTGTCCCGGCTGTTCGTTTGGCCGCGGGTGCACGCTGCCAGATGTCGGGGGAAATCCCCTTGCCGTCATCTACTTCCAGCTGCCCTGATGGATTTTGCTGAGCACATACAGGCGATAGACGATCTCCGCAAAATCCACGGTATCGGGCAATTGCCGGATCGCGGCAGACCGTTAATCGAGTTCGCGGTCTGGACACTATCCGGCCCTTCCCCTACACTCTCTCGCCAGATTACACGCGCCCGATTAGCGTAACGGGTTGCTGTGTGACCTTGTGAATAACCTGAGCTAGAATCATGTAGAAAAAGCGAGATGCGGTTCCCCATCTCGCTTTTTTGTGAGCGCCCGGCGAAGGGGCGCACGACCGGCGTAAGCCATTGACCGACGGAGGTTTTCTTGTCCATTTTGGCCATACTAGCGCTTGAAGATGGCAGTATTTTTAAAGGCCTGGCAATCGGTGCTACGGGTACCTCAGTGGGGGAGGTGGTGTTTAATACCGCCATGAGTGGCTATCAGGAAATCCTCACAGACCCTTCCTATGCCCGCCAGATTGTCACCCTGACCTACCCCCATATCGGCAATACCGGCACTAATTCGGAGGATGAAGAGTCCACCTCGATTTGGGCGGCGGGTCTGGTGATTCGTGATCTCCCTCTGCTGGCCAGTAATTACCGCAACGAACAAGACTTGTCTGCCTACCTGAAGAGCCGCAATATTGTAGCGATCTCAGACATAGACACACGCCGGCTGACACGCATTTTACGTGACAAGGGCGCGCTCAATGGCTGCTTGATGGCAGGCGAGACCGTCGATGAAGCGCAAGCGCTGCAGCAGGCGCGCGAATTTTCCGGGCTCAAGGGTATGGATCTGGCCAAAGAAGTCTCCGCACCCGAGAGCTACATCTGGCGCGAAGGCACTTGGGAGCTGGGTGTTGGCCATAGCGAGCGCCCCGACAGCGAACTGCCCTGGCACGTGGTGGCCTACGATTTTGGCGTCAAGCGCAATATCCTTCGCATGCTGGTTGATCGGGGATGCCGCCTCACGGTGGTGCCGGCGCAAACACCGGCAGCTGATGTTCTTGCGATGAACCCGGACGGTATTTTCCTCTCCAACGGCCCGGGTGACCCCGAGCCCTGCAGCTATGCGATTGCAGCGATAAAGTCTTTTCTGGATACCGATATACCCATATTTGGTATTTGTCTCGGCCACCAGTTACTGGCGCTGGCCAGCGGTGCTAAAACACTGAAGATGAAGTTCGGCCATCACGGCGCCAACCACCCGGTGCAGAATCTCGACGATTCTACTGTGTTGATAACAAGCCAGAACCACGGCTTCGCGGTTGATGAGGCCGGCCTGCCGGATAACCTGCGTGTGACCCACAAGTCGTTGTTCGATGGCAGCTTGCAGGGCATTCATCGCACTGACAAAGCGGCGTTTAGCTTTCAGGGGCATCCCGAGGCCAGTCCCGGCCCGCACGATGCGGCGCCGCTGTTCAAGCACTTTATTGAGCTGATCTCGGCTCGGGCCCACAAGAAGTAAGCCAACATGCCGAAGCGTACTGACATACAAAGCATTCTCATCCTCGGGGCTGGCCCTATCGTCATCGGTCAGGCCTGCGAGTTTGATTACTCCGGCGCCCAGGCCTGCAAAGCCCTGCGAGAGGAGGGCTATCGGGTGATTCTGGTGAACTCCAATCCCGCCACCATCATGACCGACCCGGCTATGGCGGATGCCACCTACATCGAGCCAATTGAGTGGCAGACGGTGGCACGCATCATCGAGGTCGAAAAGCCCGATGCCCTGCTGCCCACCATGGGCGGCCAGACGGCCCTCAATTGCGCACTCGACCTGGCGCGAGAAGGCGTACTCGCCAAATACGGCGTCGAGATGATTGGTGCCACCAAGGAGGCGATCGACATGGCGGAGGATCGCCAGTTGTTCGACAAGGCGATGAAACGCATTGGCCTGGCGACGCCCCGCTCCGCCATCGCTCACAGCCTGGAAGAAGCTTTTCAGGTACAGGACTCCATCGGCTTTCCCTGCATCATCCGCCCCTCCTTTACGATGGGCGGCTCCGGCGGAGGCATCGCCTACAACCGCACCGAGTTTGAAACCATTTGCCGACGCGGGCTGGATCTGTCACCGACCAACGAGTTGTTGATCGACGAATCGCTGATCGGCTGGAAAGAATTTGAAATGGAGGTTGTTCGCGACAAGAACGACAATTGCATCATTGTGTGCGCCATCGAGAATTTTGACGCCATGGGCGTGCACACGGGCGATTCCATCACGGTGGCTCCGGCGCAGACGCTCACCGATAAGGAGTACCAGATCATGCGCAACGCCTCGCTGGCGGTGCTGCGTGAGATCGGTGTGGAAACCGGCGGTTCCAACGTGCAGTTTGGGCAGGATCCGAAGACCGGCCGCATGGTCATCATCGAGATGAACCCGCGCGTGTCGCGTTCCTCGGCTCTGGCCTCCAAAGCGACCGGTTTTCCTATCGCCAGAGTAGCCGCGAAGTTGGCGATTGGTTACACCCTTGACGAACTGCTAAACGATATCACGGGCGGGGCGACACCGGCATCGTTCGAGCCCTCCATCGATTACGTGGTTACCAAGATTCCGCGCTTTGCCTTTGAAAAATTCAGCGGTGCCGATACTCGCCTTACCACCCAGATGAAGTCGGTGGGCGAAGTTATGGCCATAGGCCGCACTTTCCAAGAGTCACTGCAAAAAGCGCTACGCGGCCTGGAAGTAGGGTCAGCCGGTTTTGAGCAGCAGATCGACGTCGCCGACCCCGAAGCGCTTGTTGAGTTGGTGGCGGAGCTGACCAACCCCGGGCCTGATCGCATCTGGTACATAGGTGATGCTTTCCGTGCGGGTATGAGTGTGGAGCAGGTCTATCAGTATTCTGGAGTGGACCCATGGTTCCTGACGCAGATCCAGGACATCATCACCACCGAGGACAGTTTGAAAACCGTCAGTCTCGAAGATATCGATCACGCGCGAATGTTCGCACTCAAGCGCAAGGGTTTTTCTGACGAACGCCTAGCGGCGGTGCTGGCCATTTCCGAGACGCAGTTGCGCCAGCACCGACACTCGCTCGGTGTGCGCCCGGTGTATAAACGTGTAGACACCTGCGCGGCCGAATTTGCTTCAGCCACCGCTTATATGTATTCCACCTATGAGGAGGAGTGTGAGGCGGCGCCCACCGACCGCGATAAAATTCTGGTGCTGGGTGGCGGCCCCAACCGCATAGGCCAAGGTATCGAGTTCGATTATTGTTGTGTGCACGCGGCGTTGGCGCTGCGTGAGGATGGTTACGAGACCATCATGATCAACTGCAATCCGGAGACAGTGTCCACCGACTACGACACCTCGGACCGTCTCTATTTCGAGCCGGTGACGCTAGAGGATGTGCTGGAGATCGTCGATCTGGAGAAGCCCAAAGGTGTGATCGTGCAGTTTGGCGGCCAGACTCCGCTCAAGCTGGCGCGTGCACTGGAAGCTGCGGGTGTGCCCATCATAGGAACAACGCCCGATGCCATTGATCGGGCCGAAGATCGCGAACGGTTCCAGCAGATGATCCAGAAGCTGGGCCTGCAGCAACCGGTGAATACTACCGTGCGCAGTGTTGAACAAGCACTGGCGGCCGCCAAAACCATTGGCTACCCGCTGGTGGTGCGCCCCTCCTATGTATTGGGTGGTCGCGCCATGGAGATCGTGTACCGGAAAGAAGATTTATTGCGCTACATGCGTGACGCGGTGCAAGTGTCGCACGATTCCCCCGTGTTGCTGGACAGGTTCCTGAGCGCCGCGATTGAGGTGGATATCGACGCCGTGAGCGATGGCAAGGAAGTGGTTATCGGTGCCATCATGCAACATATTGAGCAGGCGGGCGTGCACTCCGGTGACTCGGCCTGTTCCCTGCCGCCGTATAGTCTGAAGTCTGAGCTGCAGGATGAAATGCGCGAGCAAGTCAAAATAATGGCGCTGGAGCTGGGCGTCAAGGGCCTGATGAATGTGCAGCTGGCATGGCAGGACGGTATTATTTACGTGATCGAAGTAAACCCGCGCGCTTCCCGTACCGTGCCGTTCGTCTCCAAGTGTATCGGTGTGTCGCTGGCGAAGGTAGCGGCCCGTTGTATGGTGGGGCAGACGCTGGAGGAGCAGGGCTTCACGCGTGAGATCGTGCCGCCGTATTACAGCGTGAAGGAAGCGGTGCTGCCCTTCAATAAATTTCCCGGAGTGGATCCTATTCTCGGGCCGGAGATGAAATCTACCGGCGAGGTAATGGGTACCGGCGATACTTTCGCCGAGGCCTTTGCCAAGGCGCAACTCGGCGCGGGTAGCGGCGCTCCGACCGGTGGAACGGCCTTGATCAGCGTGCGCGATGTGGATAAGCCCGGCATTGTAGGTGTTGCGCGCGACCTCGCCGAGTTGGGCTTTGCACTGGTTGCGACCGGGGGCACCGCGCAGGTGCTGGAGGATGCAGGCTTAGCGGTCCGCCGGGTCAACAAGGTATTGGAGGGGCGGCCGCATATCGTCGATATGATCAAGAACGACGAGGCCGATTTCATCATTAATACGACAGAAGGACGCCGCGCGATTGAAGACTCCGCGTCCATCCGCGCCAGTGCTGAAGCGCATCGGGTGTTCTACACTACGACCCTTACAGCCGCCCAGGCCATCTGTATGGCATTGAAATTCAAGGGTGAAAAAACAGTGCGGCGCTTGCAGGACCTGCACGGGAGAATCAAGGCATGAGCAAGTTTCCAATGACAGTGGCGGGAGAGACCGCACTGCGGCGAGAGCTGGATCGCCTGAAGAAAGTAGAGCGACCACGCATCGTGGAGGCGATAGCCGAGGCCAGAGCGCACGGTGACTTGAAGGAGAATGCGGAGTACCACGCCGCACGCGAACAGCAAAGTTTTGCCGAAGGCCGCATCATGGAAATAGAGGGCAGGCTCGGCAATGCGCAGGTTATCGATATCAAGACCATCCCCAAGACCGGCAAGGTCATCTTTGGCACCACCGTCGATTTGATCAACCTCAACACTGACGAGACGGTCACCTATCGCATCGTCGGAGAGGATGAGGCCGACATTAAGAGCAATCTGATCTCGGTCGGCTCCCCGATTGCGCGCGCACTGATTGGCAAAGAGGAAGGCGAAGTGGCTGTCGTGAAGGCACCTGGCGGCGATATCGGATACGAAATCGATCAAGTCCAGCACATATAGCGGTTCACTTATAGCTGTTGAAGCTTTGCGATGTCAGCCTCAGCCCATGCGGCAGTGGTAAGCATGCTCGCCAGGGCGGCTCGCTGCAGCGTCACACACGTCCTCGAACTTGATGCAGCACAACGTTTTTGCCATAACAATAATGCAAACAATTCTCATTGAGACTATGATCGCGCTTTTCCTGCAATCGATGTAACGCCATGAGTATCACCCTCTGGTCCCTTAAATCAGGTGACCGCTGTGAAATTTTGGGGTATGACCAAGCCCTCGATGAAAAATACCGTATCCGCTTGATGGAATTCGGCTTTCACCCCGGCGAGTCGGTGTCCTGTTTGCAGTCAGTGGGGTTTGGCGCGCCCAAGGTTTACCGCGTCAGCAATACGGTGTATTCGCTTGACGATGAAGTCGCAACGCATGTATTGGTCCGGATGAACCCACTCAATGAGTAAGATGCTTCTAATGGGCAGCCCCAATTCGGGGAAAAGCCAGTTGTTCAATCGCCTGACGGGATTGCATCACAAGGTCGCCAATTTCCCTGGAATTACAGTGGACGTCAGCATGGGCCGTCTGCAGGCCCTGCCGGATGTGCAACTGATCGATTTCCCGGGCACCTATTCGCTGCAGGCTATTTCAGCGGATGAACGCGTCGCAGTGGAATATTTTGAGCGCTCCCTGGATGATCCGGAAGTGGCTCACGTCTTGTGTGTTGTCGACGCCACCCGCCTGGAGAAAAGCCTCTATTTTACTTTGCAGGTTATTCGCGAGTGTGCTCGACATGGCAAGCCGGTCACGGTGCTTGCCAATATGATTGATGTCCTGGATTCGCATAAGTTGAGCCTGGATGTGGTGGCACTGGCTGCTGCTGTGCAGGCTCCGGTGCTGCCGGTTTCTGGTCGTTCGGGTAAGGGATTGGGGTCACTGGTCGCCGCGTTAAAAGCGGAGCCAGTCCCTCCCGATGCGGCAACAGTGGGTCATGGCGCCGAGTCCTGTGACGAGCAGCTGCGTGTTTTTGCGCACAAGTTAGCGCAGCGCTTTGGCACGCGCAGCGATGTACTGATCAGGAACCAGACGCGGCTTGATCGCTTCTTCCTTAGCTCGCTTACCGGCGGCCTCGCTTTTTTCTTCATCATGTACCTTCTGTTTCAGTCCATTTTCACCTGGGCGGCGCCGCTGATGGATGCGGTAGAGTACATTCTGGGGACGGTAGCGAATTGGGTTTTGCCATTGATTAGTAATCAGATCGCGAAGGATTTTACTGCCGATGCCCTGTTTGGAGGCATTGGTGCTTTCCTTGTGTTCGTACCGCAAATATTTATCCTGACCTTCGTCATCGGGTTGTTGGAAGACTCGGGTTATATGGCGCGCGCCGCGCTCATCTGCCACAAGCCGTTGCGCCTGTTTGGTCTGACCGGGAAGAGTTTTATTCCCATGCTGTCCGGCGTAGCCTGTGCGATCCCTGCGATTTATGCGGCCCGTGCCATCGACTCCCCGCGCAAGCGCCTGTTGACCTACATGGCGATACCCTTGATGCCCTGTTCAGCCCGACTGCCTGTTTACACGCTACTGATTGCGGCCTTTATCCCCGCCGCGACAGGGCTCGGCGGTGTGGTGGGCTGGCAGGGCCTGGCCATGTTTGCCATTTATTTCTTCGGTATGTTCTGTGGTTTGCTGGTCACTGCGTTGGTGTCGCGTACCAGCAAGGATCATTACAATGATCTGCCGTTTGTACTGGAGTTGCCGCCTTACAGGTTGCCCACCTTGAAGCCGTTACTGCGCAATTGCTGGAACCGTTCAAAGCACTTTGTCACCAAGGCGGGCAAGATTATTTTCGCGGTCACTGTGGGCATCTGGATATTGGGCTATTTTCCCAATTTTGGCGCCGATCTGGGTACATCATGGTTGGGCTATCTGGGACACTTCATCGAACCTCTGTTTGCGCCGCTCGGCCTGGATTGGCGATATGGCGTTGCTATCCTGACGTCCTTCGCCGCGCGTGAGGTGTTCGTGGGTACGTTGGGTACGATCTTCGGGATTGAGTCCGCGGATGACAATATGGCGCCATTGGTGCAACAGATTCAAAACAGTGATCTGGCGCTGGGGTCCGGAATCGCTCTGCTGGTGTTCTTCGCCATCGCACTGCAGTGCATCTCAACGCTCGTGATCCTGTCCAAGGAGAGCGGGTCGAAGTCGCTAGCGGTAAAAATGTTCGTCGGATACTTTCTCTTCGCCTACGCCGCGGCCGTTTCGGTTTTCCAACTGACCAACCTGCTTTCCTGACGTCGCTCGTTGTTATTGTGGGGGTTGATGTGGGCGGCAGTGCGGCCCGTTATTTTGACCATTACTGCGGCCGTTCGTGCTGGAGCAGCCTGAGCTGGGCCAGCACCAGTTGCTCATCCGCGCCCTTGATGGCCAGTAATTCGCAGCTGTCGATCCAGAAGCGCTAAGCCCTGCGCTTGCTGTGTGGGGGAGTTCGAGGATATCGCCCACGATTTGCTATCCACAAAATTACCCCTCACTCATAGCGGAAGTGCCAGAGCGAGGAAATGTCGCGCACCACGGCACAATTGCCCTGCATTAGCGCCTATGTTCGATTTATTGTAGTGGGTCAGCCTGAAGCGTGATTGCTTCTATCGAACTCTGCATCTCTATACACGGCAAATTTCAAACGGAGCGATGCTAAAGCTACACCCGTTTGATGAGATTTGAGAGGCGGGGGTCTGGCGCAGCGGAGCGGCGCAGCAGCAGGACCATGTTGCCAACGCTCTGTATCAGCTGTGCCCCGAACTGGGCGCTGATTTGCTCTGCCATAGCGCTCCTCGCTTCGCGGGAGTCCACTGCCAGTTTGATTTTGATTAGCTCGTGGTCAGTGAGTGCACGGTCGAGCTCGGCGACAACGCCTTCGGTAAGCCCCTTACCGGCGACAATGACCACCGGTTTCAGCTTGTGGCCTATTGCGCGCAATTGTTTGCTGTCCTGATTTGCTTTCTTGATCATCGCTGTTCCAAGGTACAATGCCCGCCAGCGCGGGGCGCCCTATTCTACACAAGCTCTGCCGGGCACGAAACCGAAATTACAGTGACCTCCTATGGCCAAGAAGCGATCTTCCAGTAAAGCCTGGTTAAAAGAGCACCGTGAAGATCCCTACGTACAGCAGGCACAGCGTGATGGCTATCGTTCACGGGCCTGCTACAAATTGCTTGAGCTGCAGGAAAAAGACAAACTGATTCGATCTGGTATGACGGTGCTGGATCTGGGTAGCGCGCCGGGTGGCTGGTCACAGGTGGCGATGGCGCTGGTGGGCGATAGCGGCCAGGTGATCGCGTCGGATATCCTGCCCATGGAGGATATCTCCGGAGTGACTTTCGTCGAGGGTGATTTTACTGAGGATACGGTTTTCAGGCAGATTATCGACGCGCTTGAGGGGAGACTGGTAGATCTGGTCATTTCTGATATGGCACCTAACATGAGTGGCGTGCATGCCGTTGACCAGCCGCGTGCGACTTACCTTGTAGAGCTGGCGCTGGATATGGCGGCGCAGGTATTAGCCCCCGGTGGCAGCTTTGTCACCAAGCTTTTCCAGGGTGAGGGGTTTGATGAGGTATTCGCGCAGGCAAAAGGGTCGTTTGAGAGGGTTTTAATGCGGAAACCCAAGGCTTCCAGGCCTCGCTCCAGAGAAGTTTACATGGTGGCCAAGGAATTCCGCAGTCATTAGTGTCAGGATTGAAAAATAGGAGCGCAAGCCAGCCCTTGCGACGCGCGATCAACTCCAAACTTAGCCACCACTAACTACCTTGAAATCTTGAGTGACTGCCCCAATTGTATAAAATTGGGGTAAGATTCCTCCAGAAAACAGTTCCGCGTAATTCTTCCGAGAGGAAATAACTTTGAACACCATGGTTAAAAATTTACTACTCTGGCTGGTAATCGCTGCCGTCTTGTTGTCAGTATTCAACAACTTCAACATGCAGGGTGCCACTGAACAGGTGGGATACTCCGAGCTGATTACCGAGATTCAAAACGAACAGGTGAAGAAAGTCGTAATGGAAGGACAGACGATTTCCGGTGAGCGCTTCGACGGTTCCCGCTTTGAAACCATTCGTCCTATGGAAGATCCCAGGTTGCTTGATGACATGCTGGAGCATAGCGTCATCGTGGAGGGCCGCAAGCCCGAGCAGCAGAGTGTGTGGACACAATTGTTGGTGGCCAGCTTCCCCATCTTGATTATTATCGCTGTCTTTATGTTCTTTATGCGCCAGATGCAGGGTGGTGGCGGCGGTCGCGGTGGCCCCATGAGTTTTGGCAAGAGCAAGGCCAAACTGCTGGGCGAAGACCAGATTACCACCACATTCGCCGACGTAGCGGGCGTAGATGAAGCAAAACAGGATGTGCAGGAGTTGGTGGAATTCTTGCGCGATCCTAGTCGCTTCCAGAAGTTGGGTGGGCGAATTCCGCGCGGCATATTGATGGTCGGCCAGCCCGGCACAGGCAAAACCCTGCTCGCTAAAGCAATCGCGGGCGAGGCCAAAGTGCCGTTTTTCTCCATCTCGGGTTCTGATTTTGTCGAAATGTTTGTCGGCGTGGGTGCCTCTCGCGTGCGTGACATGTTCGAGCAGGCCAAGAAGCAGGCGCCCTGTATTATTTTCATCGATGAGATCGACGCAGTGGGACGTCACCGTGGAGCAGGCCTGGGTGGTGGTCATGACGAGCGCGAGCAAACCCTGAATCAGCTGCTTGTAGAAATGGACGGCTTCGAAGTCAACGACGGTGTCATTGTGATCGCCGCCACCAACCGTCCCGACGTGCTCGACCCCGCGCTGCTGCGCCCCGGGCGCTTTGACCGTCAGGTGGTCGTGAGCCTGCCTGACATCCGTGGCCGCGAGCAAATCCTGAAGGTACACATGCGCAAGGTGCCCCTCGCGGAGGATGTTGAAGCTTCCAAGATCGCGCGCGGCACGCCCGGTTTCTCAGGCGCCGATCTGGCCAACCTGGTGAATGAGGCGGCTCTTTTCGCAGCCCGCAGTAATGTGCGCACGGTGGGTATGAATCAGTTCGAGCTGGCCAAAGACAAAATCATGATGGGCGCAGAGCGCAAATCGATGGTGATGTCTGAGGCTGAAAAGCGCAATACTGCTTATCACGAGGCGGGCCACGCGATCGTTGGCCGTCTGGCGCCGGAACATGATCCCGTTTACAAAGTAAGTATTATTCCGCGTGGCAGAGCTCTGGGTGTCACCATGTTCCTGCCTGAGGAAGATCGCTACAGCCATAGCCGGCGCTTTATTGTCAGCCAGATCTGCAGTCTTTTTGGCGGTCGTATCGCCGAAGAAATGACGCTCGGCAAAGATGGCGTCACTACTGGAGCATCGAACGATATTCAGCGCGCTACCGATATCGCACGCAAAATGGTGACCAAGTGGGGCTTGTCAGACAAGATGGGCCCATTGATGTATGACGAAGCTACGGAAGAGGTGTTTCTGGGCCGCAGCGCCGGGCAGCAACACTTGTCAGTATCTGCAGATACAGCCAGGCAGATCGACCAGGAAGTGCGGCGTATCATCGATGAGTGCTATGCCATCGCGGAAAAAATGCTGGCAGACAATGTCGATAAGTTGCACGTAATGGCAGATGCGCTGATGCTCTATGAGACCATTGATGCCGATCAGATCAATGACATTATGTCAGGTCGTGAGCCGAGAGAACCCAAGGATTGGGGCGGCTCCGATGGAGATAATGCCGCTGGCGTTGAGGATGTCGCTGCTTCCGAGCAAGAGCCGGACGCATCGCCCAGTCGACCGATTGGCGGGCCCGCCGGCGAGCACTGAGCCCGGCGTAAATGTGCCTCCCAGGCACTCTCTGGGGCTGGGGCGTGCGGTGTTAAATTGCGCCGGGCGCTCGCTCGATTTATCGCGCCCTGCCATCATGGGCGTTATTAACACCACACCTGATTCCTTTTCCGACGGCGGTAGCCTCTACCGCAGTTCTCGACTTGACATTGAGCGTGCCTTTGAGCGCGCCCGCGATATGGTAACTGCGGGTGCGGCGATCCTGGATATCGGTGGCGAATCAACCCGGCCCGGCGCCCAGCCGGTGTCCCTTGACGAGGAAATGGACCGGGTACTGCCTTTGGTTGCGCGCATCGCGGCGGAGTTGCCGGTCGTTATTTCCGTTGACACCAGCACGCCGCAACTGATGCTTGAGGCCGCCTCGCTAGGCGCCGGTTTTTTGAATGACGTGCGTGCACTGACCCGTGAAGGCGCGCTGCTGGCGGCAGCCGCCAGCGGTTTGCCTATTTGTCTAATGCACATGGGAGGTGAGCCCGGCACTATGCAGGATGCCCCGCAATATGCTGACGTTGTGACAGAGGTCGAAGAATACCTGCTGGACAGGGTGGCGGCGTGTGAGCGAGTGGGTATAGTGCGAGATCAACTCTTGCTGGATCCGGGTTTCGGGTTTGGCAAGTCGGTGGAGCACAATTTGCAACTGCTGAACGGATTGCCGCGCCTGGCAGCAACGGGTTTGCCGCTGGTGGTAGGGCTCTCGCGCAAATCCTTGATTGGCAAGCTGCTGGGGCGGGACGTCCACGAGCGTCTGCCGGCGAGTCTGGCGCTAGCGGTTATGGCTGTTGAACGTGGTGCCTCTATCATAAGAACACACGACGTCGCAGCTACCGCCGACGCCGTGACAATGTGGTTTGCATTACAGGAGACAATAGAGCCATGACTAAGCGCTACTTTGGCACCGATGGCATCCGCGGCAAAGTGGGGCAGTTTCCCATCACGCCAGATTTCATACTCAAGTTGGGGTGGGCCAGTGGCCGCGTTTTCGACAGGGAGTTCAATCGAGAGGGCGGGTGTCTGGTCATTATCGGCAAGGATACCCGGGTCTCAGGGTATATGTTTGAGTCGGCTTTGGAGGCGGGGCTGGTCGCCGCAGGCGTGAATGTAAAACTGCTCGGACCGATGCCAACACCCGCGATTGCATTGATGACCCGTAAACAGAATGCCGAGGCAGGCATTGTCATCAGCGCGTCACACAATCCTTTTTACGATAACGGCATCAAATTTTTTGGGGCCGATGGTTCTAAGTTGTCTGATAAAATAGAACACGCCATCGAAGCTGAGCTGGAGCTTGAACTCACTACAGTGCAATCCCGTCATATCGGTAAAGTAACGCGTGTTGAGGATGCTGCCGGGCGCTACATCGAGTTTTGTAAATCTACGGTACCCGAGGGCTTCAGCTTGCGCGGTCTGCGTATCGCCGTAGATTGTGCACACGGGGCCACCTACCACATTGCGCCCAGCGTCCTGACTGAGTTAGGTGCGGAGGTGATCGCCATGGGCGTTGAGCCCGACGGTTTCAATATCAATGCCGGAGTTGGTTCCACCGATATGGCGGCGTTGTCGGAACTGGTCAGGACCCACAAAGCGCATATTGGCATTGCCTACGATGGTGACGGCGATCGCGTACTAATGACGGATGACAAGGGCGAGGTACTCGACGGCGATGAGTTGGTGTATATCATTGCTATGCATCGACTGGCCATGGGGCGGAGCGACGCGGGCGTGGTGGGCACGCAGATGTCAAACCTGGGACTGGAGATAGCCCTGAAAGAAGCCGGACTGCAGTTCGCGCGGGCGCAGGTGGGTGATCGCTACGTCAAGGCCCTGATGGAGTCCAATGGTTGGCATCTGGGCGGAGAATCTTCCGGACACATTATTTGTTCCAATGTCACAACGACGGGTGATGGCATTATTGCGTCGCTGCAGGTGCTGATGGCACTGCAGGCCGCACAGGGCGATCTGGCTTCATTGCGTGCTGGCATTACCATGTACCCGCAAACGATGATTAACGTTGCCGTGGGCGGCAGGGTCGACCTGGCGGACTACCCTGCGCTTGGCAAGGCGCTGGAGTCTGTAGAGCACAGGCTGGGCAGTGCAGGCAGAGTGCTGTTACGCCCCTCTGGCACGGAGCCCAAAGTAAGAGTGATGGTGGAGGGAAAGTGTCCGGATCAGGTCCTTCAGGAATGCACTGAGCTGGCGTCGGAAGTTGAGCGGATTCTTGCTTGAAGCAGCGCCGTGCTGTGCTTCATTGCGGCGCACTTCATATGGTAACGCTCTTGTCACAGCGCGCTATCTTGGTTAAGATTGCGCCGCTTTTTTCACTGGGAGGCCGAGATGCGCCAGCCTCTGATTGTAGGTAATTGGAAAATGAACGGTTCCAGGGTCAGCATCGCTGCCTTGCTGGCAGATATTGTCGGCTCCGCAGCGGCCAAGGGCCCTGAAGTGGCTGTTTGCCCCGTTTATGTTCATCTGCCGCAGGCCCTTGCGGCCTGTGCCGGGTCTGCCGTTGCCGTCGGGGCGCAGGATTGCAGTCACATGCAGGAGGGGGCTTATACCGGTGAGGTTGCGCCGGGAATGCTGGCAGAGTTAGGTTGTCGCTGGGTTATTCTCGGTCATTCGGAACGACGCCAGTACCACAACGAGTCCGACGAGTTGGTTGCCGCCAAAGTCGCGGCGGCGGTTGAAGCAGGTCTGCGGCCCATCGTTTGTGTGGGAGAAACGCTCAAGCAGCGTGAAGCAGGTGAAGCGCAAGGCGTGGTTAATGCCCAGTTGCAGGGAGCGCTGAGAGGGCAGGCAAGTCTAGAATCGCTAGCGATAGCGTATGAACCCGTGTGGGCCATCGGCACCGGAGTTACTGCAACACCTGAGCAGGCGCAGGATATGCACGCATTTATTCGCGGCTGCCTGCATGATATCGACGGCGTGGATGCCGTTGCAACGCGGGTATTGTATGGTGGCAGTGTCAAGCCTGATAATGCAGCACGATTATTCGTACAACAGGACATCGACGGTGCTCTGGTCGGTGGAGCTGCGCTAATAGCAGCGGATTTTTTGGCAATCATAAATGCAGCGGCTGCTTAATAAGCGTTGCGCTAATGTCCCCTGGAGGGACTTGAGAAAATGGAACAGATCATTCTCGCAGGACACCTGCTTATCGCATTGGCTATCATCGGGTTGATTATGTTGCAGCAGGGCAAGGGCGCGGATATTGGTGCGTCTTTTGGTGCCGGCGGCTCGCAGACGCTCTTCGGCAGCGAGGGCAGTGGCAGTGTTCTGACCAAGGCTACCGCATGGCTGGCGGTGTTGTTCTTCGCGACGAGCTTCGGCCTGGCGCTGTTGGCCAACCAGAAAGCGGTTGTTGAGGATGATCTGGGTCTCGTTATCCCAGCAGCCGCGAGTGCTGCGGCGGCGCAGGCAGCAGAAGAGCTGCCCATGCTCGATGACACGCCCGAGGCGATCACTGCGCCAGCGGGAGATGACCTGCCGCAACTGGATTAGTCCACACTGGATCAGCCTTAAAAATATTAAAGTACAAACGTTTTTTGCCGAAGTGGTGGAATTGGTAGACACGCCATCTTGAGGGGGTGGTGAGCTATGCTTGTGCGGGTTCGAGTCCCGCCTTCGGCACCATATTAAGACCCATACCTTGCTCCAAAGCGGTGCGATTGTTGTTATCGCTTACGCGGCACGAGCGAAGCTTCTTGTGAATAAAGGAGTCATCATGAGTGCTGATGGTAAGGGTCATTCTGGTAGGGCGGTCTCATTGTAGAGCGGCTGCCTGAGTCTTGTTGACATAATGATTACTGCTCTGATCGCTACAGCGTGTGCAGGTGGTCCCGGTTCTAATGAGCAGTCTGACCTGGCAGTGCCAGTTACAGCGCCCATCGGCGCCAGAGTTGTTTGAATAGTTCAACCCTCTGGAGGAGGGCGGCATCGTTTAGCCGGGAACTGTGCGAAGACAGTTGATCAGGCAGAACGCATAAAGGGCGCTGTTTTAGCAGCAAAGGCTTCCGCTGATGGGTGCTTTTGTATGCCTGCGGCCAGCAGCCCTTTGCCTGCACTGTGCAAATTTGCCTATCTTGATTGCATCCCCGAGGTACTTTATCTACAATCGCATCCCTTCGAACGGGGCAGTTGATTTTTTGCCCCGGTCTGATTTTGGCTGGCGTAGCTCAGTAGGTAGAGCAGCTGATTTGTAATCAGCCGGTCGGGGGTTCGATTCCTCTCGCCAGCTCCATTCTTGTAGGTCTGTACGCGATGTTTTTTGCGGGCAGACAATGCGCATTTTATTCCCGATTTTAACTGCTGTTATGCTCAGGTACAGTGTGCCCAGCGCGAACAAAATGTTTCGCCGCAAGGGGTCATACACCGTGGAAACAAATGGAAAGCTGACCACCCGCGTCGATCGCGAGGATGGTTCCATCAGCATTGTGGGATTGTTGCCCTCGGGCATGCTGGCTGAAGATCTCGAGAGCAAGCGGGTGCGCGGTATGATTGTGGAAGCCAGCAATCCTCTGCTGGCATGTTCCAATCCCGATGGCCGTCTGGACATGGCGTTTGCCGGGCTGGACCTATTGGTCTGCATCGATTTATTTCGCAGTAAAGCGGGTAACCTTGCCGATTACATTTCCCACCTGTCGGGGATATTTGTAGAGATCGAGCCAGCGACCGCCTGACCGATTATCTGGCTGACCGCCTGAAAGGGTGGCAGCAGTCTTTTTCTCCGTTCTAAGTTGCTCTGGCTGGCGGTGGTTTTGAGTCCGATGCGGTATCCTTACGGCGCATTCAGCTGGGAAATGTGCTCCCGCACAGATAGCGTCGATTCGGGGCTCCGGGAGATGAAATTTTTATGAATAACAAAGCGCCACTAAACCTTTACTCGACTTACCAGCGGCATTTCCCTGCGCCGAAATCGTTGTTGCTCACTACCGAGGACGGGCGCGATTTTACCTATGCCGATGCGGAGCAGCGTTCTGCGCAGGTCGCAAACTACCTCAGTGAATGCGGGCTGAAAAAAGGTGATCGGGTGTCCGTGCAGGTGGAGAAATCAGTAGAAGCCCTGTGGCTATACCTTGGAACCATCAGGGCGGGGATGGTGTTTCATCCAATGAACACTGCATACGCAGATGAAGAATTACGTTTCTTTTTGGGGGATGCCGCTCCGGCTTTATTGGTCTGTGACAGCCGCCGTGCTGCAGGACTGCGTCGTGTGTGTGACGAGCTGGGCGCAATAGCACTGCAAACACTGGACGCTGACGGAGCGGGCTCTTTCATGGCAGGAGTGCAGCGCTGTTCATCGCACTTTGAGTCGGTATCGACCGGGCCAGGAGATATTGCTGCTCTAGTTTATTCATCCGGCACAACGGGGCGACCCAAGGGCATTATGTTGTCCCATAACAATCTCGTCGAAAATATATCAGCGCTCGTTGACTGCTGGGGTTTCACTGGCGATGACTGTTTGTTGCATGCACTACCCATCTTCCATGTGCACGGTTTGTTTGTCGCGATCGGCTGCGTACTGATGAGTGGCAGTAGTATGCGTTGGCTCAAGGGTTTCGATGTCGGAGCTGTGCTGGAACATTTGCCGCACAGCACAGTGATGATGGGCGTGCCTACTTTTTATACTCGCCTCTTGGCGTCACAGGGGTTTAAGGCGCAGAGCTGCGCTAACATGCGGCTGTTCATTTCTGGTTCGGCGCCGCTACTGGCTGAGACCTTCGTCGAGTTTGAACAGCGCACTGGTCACACCCTACTGGAGCGCTACGGCATGACGGAAACTGGCATGAACATTTCCAATCCGCTGCGCGGCGAACGTCGAGCGGGCACGGTGGGATTGCCGCTGCCCGGTGTCGTTGTGCGGATCCGTGGCACTGACGATGAGGGCGTGCCTATCAACGCGGTGGGGGAGCTTCAGGTTCGTGGTGGCAACGTTTTTGTCGGCTATTGGAATATGCCTGAACAGACCTTGCAAGATTTTACCCCCGATGGCTTTTTCAGGACCGGAGATCAGGCGCTCATAGATGAGCAGGGCTATATATCCATTGTTGGGCGCTCTAAGGATATGCTGATTAGTGGCGGGCTAAACGTTTATCCCAAGGAGGTTGAGTTGCTGATTGATGCACTTCCTGCGGTGTTGGAGTCCGCCGTCATTGGTGTGCCCGACGCCGATTTTGGCGAGGCGGCAGTAGCGATAGTGGTTCTGGCTGCGGGGGGTGTTGTATCTGTAGAGGAAATTAAGGACGCAGTTCGGGCAAGTGCGGCGAAATTCAAAGTGCCCAAAAGGGTCATTTTTGTCGACGACCTGCCCAGAAACACAATGGGAAAAGTCCAGAAGGACGTATTGCGAAAGCGCTATAGGGAGGATTGACGTGACAAATGGGCGCCTGTCTGGTCCTGCAGTGTCTTCCCCCGGGGGCGCCCTTTGCGGTCGGGGTTGTCGTGAAAAGGCGGCCCCCGGCTGCGATCTCCAGCTGCGACCAGCATTTTAAAAGCAGCTCGAAGACGACGATTTATCCGAATGTTGCAACAGCGTATGATGCAGTGCATCGCCCGTTATTTACGGGCGATGTAAGTTAGTAATTTTATTGGGATATGTTGTTGACATTGAGGTGGCCCATCAGGACAATATGCCGCCTTTCGGAGGGGTTCCCGAGTGGCCAAAGGGATCAGACTGTAAATCTGACGCGCGAGCTTCGGTGGTTCGAATCCACCCCCCTCCACCATGCATGAATGAGTCTCGAGTGGTGCAAGGTACAGGAGTCCGAATCGGGGTCGGAATTCAGTAGTACAGGCCCGAAGAGCAAGCGCAATTGGCTGGTGCGCTGCCATTGGAAAAGTGGCTCGGAAGTGTTTGCAGGGTCAGCCCGCTGCCCCGAGATCATTAAAGAATGGTGTTGAGTCAAAACGTAGCGGGTATAGTTCAGTGGTAGAACGTCAGCCTTCCAAGCTGAATATGCGGGTTCGATTCCCGCTACCCGCTCCATAGTTGGGAAGAGTGCGCTCATATAGCTCAGTCGGTAGAGCACTTCCTTGGTAAGGAAGAGGTCACCGGTTCGAATCCGGTTATGAGCTCCATTTCTGGCGCAAAGTAGTGTAGTTGTTAGGTTTTTTAATTTTAGTGGTCCGGCCGAAAGGTCATGTCCGATGTTTATAGGAGACTGTCAATATGGCGAAGGAAGCATTTGCGCGCACAAAACCGCACGTTAACGTCGGGACGATTGGTCACGTTGACCACGGTAAGACGACACTAACGGCGGCGCTGACTAAGGTTTGCGCGGAGACTTGGGGTGGACAAATTGTCGCCTTCGACGGTATCGACAACGCCCCGGAAGAGAAGGCGCGTGGTATTACCATTGCGACGTCTCACGTTGAATACAACTCAGCGGAGCGTCATTACGCGCACGTTGACTGCCCGGGACACGCCGACTATGTGAAGAACATGATCACCGGTGCTGCGCAGATGGACGGCGCTATCCTGGTGTGTGGCGCTACTGACGGCCCAATGCCGCAGACGCGCGAGCACATTCTGCTGTCACGTCAGGTGGGCGTTCCGTTCATTGTGGTATTTCTGAACAAAGCGGACCTGCTGGCAGACGACTGCGGCGGCGCGGAATCGGAAGAATACGCGGAGATGAAGGAACTGGTAGAGATGGAGCTGCGTGAGCTGCTGGATCAGTACGATTTTCCTGGCGACGACACGCCGATCATCTGTGGTTCAGCGTTGATGGCGCTGAACGGTGAAGACGAGCACGGTTTGGGTGTCACTGCAGTGAAGGCGCTGGTAGCGGTTCTGGATTCTTATATTCCCGAGCCTGTACGTGCGATTGACCAGCCTTTCCTGATGCCGGTAGAGGATGTATTCTCTATCTCTGGTCGCGGTACGGTAGTGACCGGTCGTGTTGAGCGTGGCATTGTGAAGATTGGCGAAGAAATCGAGATTATCGGTATCCGCGCGACGCAGAAGACCACCTGCACGGGTGTTGAGATGTTTCGCAAGTTGCTGGACGAAGGCCGAGCGGGCGAGAACGTCGGTGTACTGTTGCGTGGTACGAAGCGTGAAGACGTGGAGCGCGGTCAGGTACTGGCGAAGCCCGGTTCAGTGAATCCGCACACCAAGTTTGAGGCAGAGGTGTATATTCTGTCTAAGGAAGAGGGCGGTCGTCACACGCCGTTTTTCAAGGGTTATCGGCCACAGTTTTATTTCCGGACTACGGATGTGACTGGCGCGTGCGAGTTGCCTGAAGGTGTTGAGATGGTGATGCCGGGTGATAACGTGCAGATGGTTGCGACGTTGATTGCACCGATTGCGATGGAAGAAGGATTGCGCTTTGCGATTCGCGAGGGTGGCCGCACAGTGGGCGCCGGAGTGGTAGCAAAGATTTTTGAGTAAACAAACCGGATAAACCGTGATAAACCGGGGACAGACCCCGATTTCCCCAGGGGAAATTGGGGTCTGTCCCCGGTTTATCACGGTTTATCCCATATGAGACGCCCAGCCGAATCGCTTGAATGAGCAGTTCGGCTTCGTTGTCTCGGTAAGAGGTTTAGGCCAGTAGCTCAATTGGCAGAGCAGCGGTCTCCAAAACCGCAGGTTGGGGGTTCGATTCCCTCCTGGCCTGCCATTTATTGGCGGGGGCCGCGCCTGAGCTGGCGCAGTCTAATGTGACAAGGTTAATTTGATGAGTTTAGAAACAACTGCGAGCAGGTTTGACGCGGTCAAGTGGACTATCGTAGCCGTCTTGTTGGCGGTGGCCATTGTTGGTAATAGTTATTATAGCGACCAGTCACTGCTGTATCGAGTGTTAGGCATTCTTGCTATCTCAGCGGTGGCCGGGTTGGTTGCTTTGCAGACGGCTAAGGGTGCTGCTTTTTGGGCGCTGGTGAAAGGCTCTCGAACTGAAATACGTAAGGTCGTGTGGCCGACCCGCCAGGAAACGGTCCAGACCACAATGATTGTGGTAGTTTTCGTACTGGCTGTGGCGTTGCTCTTGTGGGGCCTGGACTCTATTTTGGGTTGGTTGGTGTCGCGTGCAATTGTTTAACAAAAGAGATAAGGGTTAGCTGATGGCAATGCGTTGGTACGTCATTCATGCCTATTCCGGGTATGAAAAGAAAGTTGCCGCTGCCCTCAAGGAGCGTATAGAACTGCATCATATGCAGGACCGCTTTGGTGATGTGCTCGTACCCACCGAAGAAGTCGTGGAAATGCGTGGTGGCCAGAAGCGCCGCAGCGAGCGTAAGTTCTTCCCGGGCTATGTTCTGGTGCAGATGGATTTGGGTGATGATACCTGGCACCTGGTGAAAGAGACGCCTCGGGTATTGGGATTCATTGGCGGCAAGGCGGATGCCCCTGCGCCTATCAGTGACAAGGAGGCTGCGGCCATCCTGCAGCGCGTAGAAGATGGTGTGGAAGCGCCCAGGCCCAAGACATTGTTCGAGCCAGGTGAAATGGTACGCGTCGTTGATGGTCCCTTTAATGACTTTAACGGCGTTGTTGAAGATGTAAATTACGAGAAGAGCCGCCTCAATGTGGCAGTGCTTATTTTTGGACGCTCCACTCCGGTGGAGCTCGAATTCAGTCAGGTGGAAAAGGCCTGATTTTTCGGGGATAGACCCGAGGGCCAGGGCCGGGGACAGACCCCTATTTTATGCTTCCAACATGAAATAGGGGTCTGTCCCCGGCTCTGGCCCCCGGTCCTGTCCCCACAACTGAAGGGGAGCCATAGTAGCCCGATGCGGGCAAAACGGCGATTGCACCCAGGAGAATAGAGATGGCTAAAAAAGTCCAAGCTTATATCAAGCTGCAGGTGAAAGCCGGCCAAGCCAACCCCAGTCCGCCAGTCGGTCCGGCGTTGGGTCAGCACGGTGTGAACATCATGGAATTTTGTAAGGCATTTAATGCCGAGACTCAGGGGCTGGAGCTTGGTCTGCCGATTCCTGTGATCATTACGGTATACGCCGATCGCTCTTTTACTTTTATCAAGAAAACTCCGCCTGCTTCTGTATTGTTGATGAAGATTGCCAACGTCAAGAAAGGCTCCGCGACGCCGAACACCAATAAGGTGGGCAAGGTCAATCGGGCGCAGTTGGAAGATGTCGCCACCCAGAAATGGCCCGACCTCACAGCGGCTGACATGGATGCAGCAGTGCGCACTATTGCCGGCAGTGCTCGTTCTGCCGGTATCGACGTAGAAGGGGTAAACTAACATGGCAAAATTCTCCAAACGCGTTCGTGCATTTAAAGAAAAAGTTGACCCTCAGAAGGCCTATCCGTTAGATATTGCGGTGAACATGCTGAAGGAACTTTCCGCTGTGAAGTTCAACGAAACGGTTGAAGTGGCTGTGAATCTGGGCATTGATGCACGCAAATCAGACCAGGCTGTCCGCGGTGCAACAACACTGCCTTTCGGCACCGGTTCTACTGTTCGTGTGGCTGTGTTTACTCAGGGCGAAGCGGCAGAGAAGGCTAAGGCTGCAGGTGCTGATCTTGTGGGTATGGAAGATCTTGCCGAGCAAATCAAAGGCGGCATGATGGATTTTGATGTCGTTATCGCATCCCCCGACGCGATGCGAGTGGTCGGCCAGCTTGGTCAGGTGTTGGGTCCTCGCGGTCTGATGCCAAACCCTAAAACGGGTACAGTAACGCCTGACGTTGAAACGGCTGTGAAGAATGCGAAAGCAGGTCAGGTGCGCTATCGCACAGACAAGAATGGCATCATTCACGGTGGTATCGGCAAGATTAATTTCGAACTTGATGCCATTAAGGGCAATCTCGGCGCATTGTTGGCTGACTTGAGAAAGGCCAAGCCGGTATCTTCCAAAGGCATCTATCTCAAGAAAATCAGCCTGAGCACCACGATGGGTCCGGGCATAACAATCGACCAAGCGTCGATAGAAAGTTGATCGAACCGCCCTCACGAGGGGCGGTTTCTCAAGAGCTTCCACGGAACGGAGGTGATGTAGGTCGGTGACAAACCCCCAGGGTGTCGTCTCGGCCCACTTTGAGGTCTTTGGATAAGGCGTCGGGCCCTGTGCCCATATAGCTGAGAACTAAAGGCCATCAAAGACCGTAGGTGCCAATGCCGATGAGGTCTATCGGGTGCGGTTTAATCGCGGCAAGCCCCTTGGGGTGAGCCCAAGCCTACGCAGATGGTGAACATGTTCACCACGCAATAGCAGTGCCGGTATAGATTTGTTGGCACTAAACTGTACGGCCCAGAAGCGAACTTTCGCTTTCAGGTGGTACAAACTTAGCAATCCAGGAGTAACTCCAGTGGCAATAGGACTCGACGACAAGAAAGCGATCGTAGCTGAAGTTAACGAGACTGCCACCAGTGCACTGTCCCTGGTTATCGCCGACTCGCGCGGCGTAACTGTGGACGGAATGACAGCCTTGCGCAAAGCAGCACGCGAAAACCAAGTGACTCTCCGTGTAGTGCGGAACACCTTGGCTAAGCGCGCTCTGGCGGGAACTGACTACGAGTGCGTTAGCGACTCGTTGACGGGTCCCTCCCTGTTCGGATTCTCAATGCAGGATCCGGGTGCAGCGGCTCGAATCTTCAAAGACTTCGCGAAAACAAACGGAGCCTTCGAAGTTAAAGCATTGGCGGTAAGCGGCCAGATGCTGGGTGCAGATCAGTTGGATGTTCTTGCTAAGTTGCCTACGCGTGATCAAGCACTCTCGATGTTGATGGGTGTAATGAAGGCGCCGGTAACGAAGCTGGTTCAGACAATGAACGAAGTACCTGGAAAACTGGTTCGCACGCTCGCAGCGGTACGCGATCAGAAAGAGGCGGCGGCGTAAGCCCCTGTCGTGAATATCTAATCAGCTATATAGGAGATATGAGTCATGGCTCTGTCTAAAGACGATATATTGAATGCAGTTGCCGAAATGAGTGTAATGGACGTCGTTGCGCTTATCGAAGCAATGGAAGAAAAATTTGGTGTGACCGCAGCTACCGCTGTGGCTGCCGCTCCAGCCGCGGTTGGCGGTGACGCTGGTGCAGCCGCTGAAGAGCAAACTGAGTTTGACGTTATTCTGACTGGCGCAGGCGAGAAAAAAGTCAACGTGATCAAGGTTGTTCGTTCAGTAACATCATTGGGTTTGAAAGAAGCCAAAGCACTGGTTGACGGCGCTCCTTCGCACATTAAAGAAGGTGTACCCAAGGCAGAAGCTGAGGACGTCAAGAAGCAGCTTGAAGAAGCTGGTGGTACTGCTGAGCTCAAGTGAGCTTGGCACTGGTCTGGCTTCGGTCGGATAAGGACAAGGCTGGTGGGCTTTTTGCCTGCCGGCCTTTTCCCGCTTCAAGAAGTGAAGTTTTATCAGGGTCGGCGCGCACTGCGCGACCACCTAATTTTAGCCTTCTGTAAGGCTAGTTGATTGCCCTGGTGGCAATCGATCGCTAATCACGCTGGGGAGTACTGATGGCATACTCGTACACTGAGAAAAAACGTATTCGCAAGGATTTCGGCGTACTGCCGAAGGTGATGGAGGTACCTTACCTGCTTGCGATCCAAATGGATTCCTACCGAAAGTTTACCCAACAGGGTACACCCCTCGATGAGCGTGGTGACTACGGGCTGCACGCGGCTTTCAAATCGGTGTTTCCGATTGTCAGTTACAGCGGTAATGCCGCGCTGGAATATGTTGACTACAAACTGGGCAAGCCCGTTTTTGATGTCAAGGAATGCCAGCTGCGTGGCGTGACTTACTCCTGCTCACTGCGGGTAAAGGTTCGCTTGATCATTTACGACAAAGAGTCGTCTAACAAGACCATCAAGGACATCAAGGAACAGGAAGTCTACATGGGGGAGATCCCCCTGATGACGGACAATGGTACCTTCGTAATCAATGGTACCGAGCGCGTGATTGTGTCTCAGTTGCACCGTTCCCCGGGTGTGTTCTTCGATCATGATAAAGGTAAGACGCACTCTTCCGGCAAGCTGCTGTACTCTGCACGCGTGATTCCTTACCGCGGTTCGTGGTTGGACTTTGAGTTCGATCCCAAGGATATGGTTTTTGTCCGTATCGATCGTCGCCGCAAACTTCCAGCGACGATTTTGTTGCGTGCGCTAGGCTATGAGGCCGAGGAAATTCTCGGCATGTTCTACGACACCAACACTGTTAACGTCGCAAAGAACGGCACTTACTCGATGACGCTGATACCCGAGAGATTGCGCGGTGACGTGGCATCGTTCGATATTAAAGCCGGGAAGAAGGTCATTGTCGAGCAAGGTCGCCGAATTACAGCACGACATATTCGTGAGCTTGAAGAGGCAAAGGTTGATACCCTGGAGATTCCTTCAGATTATTTGCACGGCCGATCGCTGGCGACAAACGTCGTGGACCAGAAGACCGGAGAAGTCGTCGTAGAGTGCAATACGGAGCTAACGGCTGAAATCGTTGAGACGCTGTCAGAGTTAGGCATCAAGAAGATTGAGACGCTGTATACCAATGAATTGGACTGCGGTTCTTTTATCTCCGATACATTGCGTCAGGATTCCACCCGTAATGAGCTGGAGGCACTGGTTGAAATCTATCGCATGATGCGCCCTGGCGAGCCACCCACCAAAGAATCAGCGGAAAATCTGTTCCAGAATCTATTCTTCTCTGCCGATCGTTATGATCTTTCGGCCGTTGGTCGCATGAAGTTCAACCGTCGCCTCGGTCGCGACGAAGTGACGGGCAGCGGCGTACTTGATCGGAACGACATAGTAGAAGTATTGCGTACCCTGGTCGGTATCCGCAACGGGAAAGGCATGGTGGATGATATCGATCACCTTGGTAACCGCCGCGTTCGAAGTGTTGGCGAAATGGCGGAAAACCAGTTCCGCGTTGGTCTGGTCCGTGTTGAGCGAGCGGTGAAAGAGCGTTTGTCGATGGCGGAGAGCGAGGGCCTGATGCCACAGGACCTGATCAATGCCAAGCCTGTATCGGCCGCGGTGAAGGAGTTCTTTGGCTCCAGCCAGTTGTCGCAGTTTATGGACCAGAACAACCCGCTGTCGGAGGTGACGCACAAGCGTCGCGTATCGGCTCTTGGGCCTGGCGGTCTGACGCGGGAGCGCGCCGGTTTTGAGGTGCGCGACGTGCATCCGACCCATTACGGGCGAGTCTGTCCGATTGAGACGCCGGAAGGCCCCAACATCGGTCTCATCAATTCACTGGCAACCTATGCACGCACTAACGATTACGGCTTCCTTGAGAGCCCGTACCGCAAGGTCGTCAATGGTAAAGTGACAGACGATATCGAGTTCTTGTCCGCAATCAACGAGGCGGAGCATGTCATCGCCCAGGCGTCGGCAACCCTCGACAAGAACATGAAATTTGTGGATGACCTGATCGCGGTTCGCCACATGAATGAATTTACGGTGATGCCGCCGGACCGCGTCACGTATATGGATGTGTCACCCAAGCAGGTGGTCTCGGTGGCAGCAGCCCTGATTCCATTTCTGGAACACGATGACGCCAACCGCGCACTGATGGGCTCCAACATGCAGCGCCAGGCTGTGCCTACACTGGTGGCAGAAAAGCCACTGGTCGGCACCGGTATGGAGCGATATGTTGCCGCCGACTCGGGTGTGTGTGTTGTGGCAGAGCGCTCGGGCGTTGTGGATTCTGCAGACGCCAGCCGCATTGTGGTGCGGGTCAACGATAAGGACGTTGGTGTTGATGAAGCGCCTGTCGATATCTACAACTTGACCAAGTACACACGGTCCAATCAGAACACCTGCATCAACCAGCGTCCGATTGTAAAAGCGGGCGACGCGATTGTGCGTGGCGATATTCTCGCCGATGGTCCGTCTATCGACATGGGCGAACTCGCGCTGGGCCAGAATATGCGCATCGCATTTATGCCCTGGAATGGCTATAACTTCGAGGACTCCATTCTGGTGTCCGAGAAAGTGGTGAAGGAGGATCGCTTCACCACTATCCATATTCAGGAGCTGACGTGTATCGCGCGCGACACCAAGCTTGGGTCAGAAGAAATCTCTGCTGATATCCCCAACGTTGGTGAAAGTGCTCTGGCCAAGCTGGACGAATCAGGTATTGTTTACATTGGTGCCGAGGTGGAAGCGGGTGACATTCTGGTAGGTAAGGTAACGCCTAAGGGTGAAACCCAGCTTACGCCTGAGGAGAAGTTGCTGCGAGCCATCTTTGGCGAAAAGGCGTCGGATGTAAAAGACACCTCTTTACGCGTTCCTACGAGCACCAAGGGCACGGTTATTGATGTACAGGTCTTTACCCGTGATGGCCTGGAGAAGGACACGCGTGCCCTGCAAATTGAAAAGCACCAGTTGGATAAGTACCGTAAGGACCTCAAAGAAGAGTATCGGATTTTCCAGGAAGCGACGTTCGCTCACCTCGCCGGAATGCTCAAGGGTAACGCCACAGTAAGTGGTGCTGGTCTGCCCAAAGGTACCAGCCTGACGGCAGCGGTGCTGGCTGAATTGGACCGTGAACAGTGGTTTAAGCTGAAAATGTCAGACGCCAAGGTGAACGATGCACTGGCATCGGCGCAGCGGCAGTTGGAGGCACAAAACAAGCTGCTTGAAGACCGTTTTGAGGACAAAAAGGGCAAGCTGCAAAGCGGCGATGATCTGGCTCCAGGCGTACTGAAGATCGTCAAGGTGTATCTGGCCATTAAGCGTCGCATCCAGCCGGGTGATAAAATGGCTGGGCGTCATGGCAACAAGGGCGTGATTTCTGTGATCATGCCCGTAGAAGACATGCCCTATGACGAAAACGGCGAGCCTGTCGACATCGTTCTGAACCCGTTGGGCGTGCCTTCTCGCATGAACGTTGGCCAGATTCTTGAGACCCACCTGGGCATGGCTGCCAAGGGCTTGGGCGACAAGATCAACGCAATGATCGCTGAGCAGCGTAAGGTGGCAGAGGTTCGTAAGTTCCTCGAGGAAATCTATAACAACGGTGATGGCCGCACTGAGGATATAAAGTCCTTTAGTGATACCGAAGTAATGGAGTTGGCGGCTAACCTTGCTAATGGCGTTCCCATGGCGACACCTGTTTTCGATGGTGCAGCTGAGGATTCCATCAAGAGTCTTTTGAAATTGGCTGACATGCCTGAAAGCGGGCAGTTCACGCTCTATGACGGACGCAGTGGCGAGACCTTTGATCGCCCTGTCACCGTTGGCTACATGTACATGTTGAAGCTGAATCACTTGGTGGATGACAAGATGCATGCCCGTTCGACCGGTTCCTACAGCTTGGTCACGCAACAACCATTGGGCGGTAAAGCGCAGTTCGGTGGTCAGCGCTTCGGTGAAATGGAAGTCTGGGCCTTGGAAGCTTATGGCGCAGCTTACACCTTGCAGGAAATGCTAACCGTCAAGTCGGACGACGTGGCGGGACGAACCAAGATGTACAAAAACATTGTCGATGGTGATCATCGTATGGAGCCGGGCATGCCCGAGTCCTTCAATGTTTTGGTTAAGGAAATACGCTCTCTAGCAATCGATATAGATCTAGAGAACGATTAATAGAACGTAAATATTGGACTTGGTGGCAGGTGCACTGGATTTTCCACGCCCTGCCTGAAAGTAGAAACCTCGCGGAGGAAACGCCTTGAAAGACTTACTTAATCTGTTGAAGTCCCAGGGACAGAATGATGAATTCGACTCAATCCGAATTGGCCTGGCATCACCGGAGCTGATTCGCTCCTGGTCGTTTGGTGAAGTGAAGAAGCCCGAGACCATTAATTACCGCACCTTTAAGCCGGAGCGGGACGGTTTGTTTTGTGCCAAGATCTTTGGCCCGGTGAAAGACTACGAATGCTTGTGTGGCAAATATAAGCGGCTCAAGCATCGCGGTGTCATTTGTGAAAAATGCGGCGTGGAAGTGGCTCTGGCAAAAGTGCGTAGAGAGCGCATGGGTCACATCGAGCTGGCTAGCCCGGTGGCACATATCTGGTTCCTGAAATCGCTGCCCTCGCGCATCGGTTTGTTGCTGGATATGACACTGCGTGATATCGAGCGCGTTCTCTACTTCGAGTCCTACGTCGTTACCGACCCCGGCATGACGACGCTGGAGCAAAGCCAGTTGCTGTCAGATGAGCAGTACTACGAGGCGATGGAAGAATTTGGCGACGAGTTCTCGGCCAAGATGGGTGCTGAAGCTATTCAGGACCTGATGATGCAGTTGGATCTGCAGCATGAAATCGCCAGCTTGCGTGAGGAAATTCCGGTCACGAACTCCGAGACCAAAATCAAGAAGCTGTCTAAGCGCCTGAAGTTGATGGAAGCGTTTGCCAGTTCGGGCAACAAGCCCCAGTGGATGGTGCTTAACGTACTGCCTGTGCTGCCGCCTGATTTGCGTCCTTTGGTGCCGCTGGACGGCGGTCGATTTGCCACCTCCGACCTGAATGACCTCTACCGTCGCGTCATTAACCGTAACAATCGACTGAAGCGTCTGCTGGATCTCAACGCCCCCGATATTATCGTGCGCAATGAGAAGCGTATGCTGCAAGAGTCTGTGGACGCCCTATTGGACAACGGCCGTCGCGGTCGTGCAATTACTGGGTCTAACAAGCGCCCATTGAAATCGCTGGCCGATATGATCAAGGGTAAACAGGGTCGCTTCCGTCAGAACCTGTTGGGCAAGCGAGTGGACTACTCGGGCCGATCAGTGATCGTGGTGGGTCCGACACTCCGGCTGCATCAATGCGGCCTCCCCAAAAAGATGGCTCTGGAGCTCTTCAAGCCCTTCATCTTCGGCAAGCTGGAGGCGCGCGGGCTGGCGACTACCATTAAAGCGGCCAAGAAAATGGTAGAGCGGGAGCCGCCAGAGGTGTGGGATATTCTTGCCGAAGTCATTCGCGAGCACCCGGTGCTGTTAAACCGGGCGCCGACTCTGCACCGTCTGGGTATTCAGGCATTCGAGCCGGTACTGATTGAAGGCAAGGCGATTCAGTTGCATCCATTGGTCTGTGCTGCTTACAACGCGGACTTTGACGGTGACCAGATGGCCGTGCACGTGCCGCTGACGATCGAAGCTCAGCTGGAAGCGCGCGCTCTCATGATGTCGACCAATAATATCCTGTCTCCGGCCAGTGGTGATCCCATTATTGTGCCATCGCAGGACGTTGTTCTGGGTCTTTACTATATGACTCGTGAGCGTGTGAATGCCAAGGGTGAAGGCATGGCCTTCGCCAATGTCTCCGAAGTTCACCGTGCGTTTGTCAGCGGGCACGTGCACCTGCAGGCGCGTGTAAAGGTGCGCATCAATGAGGTGGAGAAGACCGACGAGGGCGAAACGCTTGAACGGTCTTTCATCGCCGATACTACCGTGGGTCGCGCTCTGTTGTGGGAGATCGTTCCGGCTGGTATTGCGTTTGCCATGGTCAACCAGAATATGGCCAAGAAAGCGATCTCCAAAATTATCAATCAGTGTTACCGCATGGTCGGATTGAAGGCTACGGTTATTTTCGCTGATAAGCTGATGTACACCGGTTACGAATATTCAACCCGCTCAGGCGCCTCTATCGGCGTAAATGACTTCGTGATTCCGCAAGAAAAGGCGCGAATTATCGAGCGCGCTGATGCCGAAGTGAAAGAGATTGAGAACCAGTATGCACAGGGTCTGGTGACGCAAGGTGAGAAGTACAACAAAGTGATCGATATCTGGTCGCGCGCCAATGACCAGGTTTCCAAATCGATGATGGAAGGCTTGTCTACAGAGCCCGTAATCAATCGCGAGGGCAAGGAGGAGCAGCAGGCCTCTTTCAACTCCGTCTATATTTATGCGGACTCGGGAGCCCGAGGTTCCCCCGCACAGATTCGCCAGCTAGCCGGTATGCGCGGCCTGATGGCCAAGCCGGATGGCTCGATTATCGAGACACCGATTACCGCTAACTTCCGTGAAGGTTTGAACGTATTGCAGTACTTCATCTCTACCCACGGAGCACGTAAGGGTTTGGCAGATACCGCGCTCAAGACAGCTAACTCCGGATATCTGACGCGTCGATTGGTTGACGTCGCGCAGGATTTGGTGGTGACTGAAGAAGACTGCGGCACTGACTTTGGCCTGCTGATGACGCCGGTAATTGATGGCGGTGACATCATCGAGTCTCTGGGTGATCGTGTTCTAGGTCGCCTTGTTATCAAGGATGTTATTAAGCCTGGCAGTGAGGACGAGATAGCGATTACCGCCGGTACCATGCTCGATGAGCTTTGGATCAAGCGTCTGGAAGAGATGGGGATCGATGAAATCGAGGTTCGCTCGCCCATCACGTGTGAAACCCGCCACGGCATTTGTTCCGCCTGTTATGGGCGCGATTTGGCGCGTGGACACCGTATTAACATGGGTGAAGCTGTGGGCGTTGTGGCTGCCCAGTCAATCGGTGAGCCTGGCACGCAGTTGACCATGCGTACTTTCCACATTGGTGGTGCGGCCTCAAGGCAGACAGCACAGGACAGCATTGAGGTCATGAACGACGGTGTCGTTCGACTACACAACTTGAAGACCGTTGAGCGTGTGGATGGCGACCTTGTTGCCGTCAGTCGTTCAGGAGAACTGTCTGTACTGGATCTTCTCGGGCGAGAGCGTGAGCGCTACAAGTTGCCGTACGGCGCTCTCTTGAAGGTGAAGGACAACCAGTCAGTAACCAAAGGCTCTATTGTCGCTAACTGGGATCCCCATACACATCCCATAATCACCGAGGTGGCAGGTACCGCGAAGTTCAGTGGTATGGAAGAGGGTATTACGATCAAGCGTCAAACGGACGATCTGACGGGTTTGTCCAGTATTTCGGTGATGGACGCGGGTGAGCGGCCTGCTGCAGGCAAGGACGTTCGTCCCGCCATTAGCCTGGTAGATGGCAAAGGCAAGGAGCTGTGTTTGGCCGGTACCAACGTACCTGCTCACTACTTTTTGCCCCCGGCTGCTCAGGTAAACCTGGAAAACGGTGCGAAAGTCAGCACGGGCGATATTATTGCGCGTATCCCGCAGGAAGGATCGAAGACCCGCGATATTACGGGTGGTCTGCCCCGGGTTGCGGACCTGTTCGAAGCACGCAAGCCGAAGGAGCCCGCAATTCTGGCTGAAATTTCCGGTACCGTCAGTTTCGGTAAGGAAACCAAAGGCAAGCGACGTTTGATGATTACACCGACTGACAGCGCTACGTTGGCTGACGGTTCTGACCATTACGAAGCCTTGATCCCCAAATGGCGTCATATGTCCGTCTTTGAGGGTGAGAATGTAGAGAAAGGTGAAGTGGTGTCGGAGGGCGCACCTAGCCCGCACGATATTCTGCGCCTGAAGGGCATCAAGGAGTTGGCCAAGTATATTGTCAACGAAATACAGGAGGTTTATCGTCTGCAGGGTGTGAAGATCAATGATAAGCACATCGAGGTTATCGTTCGTCAGATGCTGCGCAAGGTGGTGATAACCTCATCCGGCGACTCCAACCTGATTAAAGGTGAGCAGGTAGAATTTACGACCTTGCTGGAAGAGAACGAGCGTCTGATGGCTGAAAATCTGGTGCCTGCAACCGGTGACAGAGAGCTTCTGGGTATTACCAAGGCTTCTCTTGCAACGGAAAGCTTTATCTCTGCAGCGTCGTTCCAGGAAACCACGCGAGTGCTGACGGAAGCGGCGGTAACCGGCAAACGCGATTACCTGCGCGGACTCAAGGAGAACGTCGTTGTAGGACGACTGATCCCGGCGGGTACAGGTTTGGCGTATCACGCCGAGCGCAAGCGTGTGCGTGAAAGCCAGAAAGCAGTGACCGTGTCAGCGCAAGAGATTGAAGCGGCACTGACTGAGGCACTTCAGGCCGATAATTAATCCTTGAGATTAAGCCTTACAGGGGCGATGGGTAATTACCATCGCCCCTTTTTTGTTGTTTAAGCTGCGGCGGGTTGACTCAAACCGACAGCATCTATAAGATGCCGCTTCCTCTTTTTTGGGGCAGGTTTGTGTATTTCTTCGTTTATGCGCCAACCGCCCTGTCCGAAACGGGGTCTGGACCATAAGGGTCACTGAAAGTAACTATATATGTGGAGTTTTAAATAGATGGCAACGATCAATCAATTGGTTCGTAAGCCTCGGAAACGCAAAGTAGAAAAAAGCGGCGTTCCCGCCCTGCAGAGCTGCCCGCAGCGACGTGGGGTTTGTACCCGCGTGTACACTACCACGCCGAAGAAGCCAAACTCTGCGCTGCGCAAAGTGTGCCGTGTGCGTTTAACCAATGGGTACGAGGTTTCTTCGTACATCGGCGGTGAAGGGCACAACTTGCAGGAGCACAGTGTGGTGCTAATTCGCGGCGGTCGTGTCAAAGACTTGCCGGGTGTGCGCTATCACACGGTTCGTGGAAGCCTCGATACCTCAGGAGTTTCAGACCGCCGTAATGGTCGCTCCAAGTACGGTGCCAAACGTCCCAAGTAAGCGAGTTCTACTGGCGTAAATGACGCTAACAAAGTAAGTAAGGCCGAAACCCTGCCTCCCCCGCAATTGTGGCAGGTTGGTGTTCGGATCACCTGAAGAGAGAGAAGGTTATATAGCATGCCAAGAAGACGAATAGTCGCCAAGCGCGAAGTACTGCCAGACCCCAAGTTTGGTAACGTGACTTTGGCCAAGTTTATGAATCACGTGATGGTGAGCGGCAAGAAATCTGTTGCCGAAACCATTGTGTACGGTGCGCTTGATATTGTGAAAGAGCGACTGAACAAAGACCCCCTCGAAGCATTCGATGAAGCACTGGAAAATATCGCCCCTATGGTGGAAGTAAAAGCCCGCCGCGTCGGTGGCGCTACCTACCAGGTGCCGGTTGAAGTCCGGCCTTCGCGCAGAGTGGCGCTGTCCATGCGCTGGTTGGTGGAATATTCGCGTAATCGCGGAGAGAAATCCATGCGTCAACGCCTGGCGGGCGAAATTATCGATGCCTCACAAGGTAAAGGTAACGCTGTCAAAAAGCGTGAAGACGTGCATCGTATGGCAGAGGCCAACAAGGCATTCTCGCACTACCGTTTCTAAGTTTTTGCTCTACAACCTTTTATCGGGGATTTAATCGTGGCACGTAAGACTCCTATCAGCCGGTACCGAAATATTGGCATCTGTGCGCATGTTGACGCTGGAAAGACGACAACTACGGAACGTGTGCTTTTCTACACTGGCCTTTCCCATAAAATTGGAGAGGTGCACGATGGTGCGGCGACCATGGACTGGATGGAGCAGGAGCAGGAACGTGGCATTACGATTACGTCTGCCGCTACCACTTGTTTCTGGAAGGGTATGGATGCGCAGTTCGAAGACCACCGCATTAATATTATCGACACTCCCGGGCACGTAGACTTCACTATCGAAGTAGAGCGCTCTTTGCGTGTACTAGACGGTGCAGTAGTGGTGTTGTGTGGTTCGTCGGGCGTGCAGCCGCAAACAGAGACGGTTTGGCGGCAGGCCAACAAATACGAGGTCCCTCGTCTGGTCTTTGTGAATAAAATGGATCGCGCAGGCGCCGATTTTCATAAGGTTGTGAAGCAACTGAGGGAGCGCCTTGGTGCTAATGCTGTCCCTCTGCAGATGACGATTGGTGCCGAGGAAGACTTCAAGGGCGTTATCGATCTTGTTAAGAACAAAGCAATTTTATGGAACGAAGAAGATCAAGGCATGACCTTCGAGTACGCGGATGTGCCGGCGGACATGGTTGACGAAGTGGCAGAAATGCGTGAATACCTGATCGAGGCCGCGGCTGAAGCTAACGACGAGTACATGGAGAAGTACCTCGAAGGTGGGGAGCTCACCGAAGAGGAAATCAAGAAAGGGATTCGTGCGCGTACGCTGGCCAATGAGATTGTTCCGGTATTAGGAGGTTCTGCATTCAAAAACAAGGGTGTGCAGGCCATGCTCGATGCGGTGATCGATTACATGCCTTCACCGACTGAGGTCAAGGCAATTGAAGGCACCTTGTTGGATAAGGACAATACGCCTGACACTCGTCTGGCGGATGATGATGCTCCGTTCTCAGCACTGGCATTCAAGATCGCCACTGATCCTTTTGTGGGAACACTGACCTTTTTCCGAGTTTACTCCGGTACGCTGCAAAGCGGCACCGGTGTTTACAACTCAGTTAAGGAGAAGAAAGAGCGGGTTGGTCGTATGGTGCAGATGCACGCTAACAGCCGTGAAGAAATCAAGGAAGTATTAGCGGGCGATATCGCGGCAGCGATCGGACTCAAGGATGTAACGACCGGCGATACCCTGTGTGATATAGACAGGCCTATTGTCCTTGAGCGTATGATTTTCCCCGAGCCGGTAATTTCAGTGGCGGTGGAGCCAAAGTCCAAGCCCGATCAGGAGCGTATGGGCGTTGCGCTGGGCAAGCTGGCTCAGGAAGACCCCTCTTTCCGAGTGAGGACAGATGAAGAGTCCGGCCAGACGATTATCTCGGGCATGGGTGAATTGCATCTTGACGTGTTAGTCGACCGCATGCGCCGCGAGTTCAATGTTGAGGCCAACATTGGTAAGCCGCAGGTAGCTTATCGCGAGGCAATTCGCACTACCACAGAGATAGAAGGTAAGTTTGTTCGCCAGTCCGGCGGTCGCGGTCAGTACGGCCATGTCTGGGTCAGGTTTCAGCCAGCAGAAGACGGAAATGCAGAAGGCCTGGAATTTGTTAACGAGGTGGTCGGTGGTACCGTACCACGTGAATACGTGCCGGCTGTTCAGAAGGGTATTGAGGAGCAGATGAAGAATGGCGTTTTGGCGGGTTATCCGCTGCTGGGGCTGAAGGCAACGCTATTTGATGGCTCCTTCCACGATGTCGACTCGAATGAAATGGCGTTCAAGATTGCAGCTTCCATGGCAACCAAGAAGCTGGCCCAGGTGGGTGGTGCAGTGCTGCTTGAGCCCATCATGGCGGTTGAAGTCGTCACGCCGGAAGAAAATATGGGTGACGTAGTTGGCGATCTTAACCGTCGCCGGGGCTTGATCGGTGGTATGGATGAGAATGGCTCGGGCAAGGTGATTACGGCCGAGGTGCCTTTGGCAGAAATGTTTGGCTACGCGACCGACCTGCGCTCTGCAACTCAGGGTCGCGCGACGTACACGATGGAATTTGCGAAGTATGCGGAGGCTCCGAATAACATCGCGCAGGAAATTATTTCCAAAAATCAAACTAACTGATATCCAGATTAAATGAGAAGGGGTGAATAACAGTGGCAAAGGAAGCATTTGCGCGCACAAAACCGCACGTTAACGTCGGGACGATTGGTCACGTTGACCACGGTAAGACGACACTAACGGCGGCGCTGACTAAGGTTTGCGCGGAGACTTGGGGTGGACAAATTGTCGCCTTCGACGGTATCGACAACGCCCCGGAAGAGAAGGCGCGTGGTATTACCATTGCGACGTCTCACGTTGAATACAACTCAGCGGAGCGTCATTACGCGCACGTTGACTGCCCGGGACACGCCGACTATGTGAAGAACATGATCACCGGTGCTGCGCAGATGGACGGCGCTATCCTGGTGTGTGGCGCTACTGACGGCCCAATGCCGCAGACGCGCGAGCACATTCTGCTGTCACGTCAGGTGGGCGTTCCGTTCATTGTGGTATTTCTGAACAAAGCGGACCTGCTGGCAGACGACTGCGGCGGCGCGGAATCGGAAGAATACGCGGAGATGAAGGAACTGGTAGAGATGGAGCTGCGTGAGCTGCTGGATCAGTACGATTTTCCTGGCGACGACACGCCGATCATCTGTGGTTCAGCGTTGATGGCGCTGAACGGTGAAGACGAGCACGGTTTGGGTGTCACTGCAGTGAAGGCGCTGGTAGCGGTTCTGGATTCTTATATTCCCGAGCCTGTACGTGCGATTGACCAGCCTTTCCTGATGCCGGTAGAGGATGTATTCTCTATCTCTGGTCGCGGTACGGTAGTGACCGGTCGTGTTGAGCGTGGCATTGTGAAGATTGGCGAAGAAATCGAGATTATCGGTATCCGCGCGACGCAGAAGACCACCTGCACGGGTGTTGAGATGTTTCGCAAGTTGCTGGACGAAGGCCGAGCGGGCGAGAACGTCGGTGTACTGTTGCGTGGTACGAAGCGTGAAGACGTGGAGCGCGGTCAGGTACTGGCGAAGCCCGGTTCAGTGAATCCGCACACCAAGTTTGAGGCAGAGGTGTATATTCTGTCTAAGGAAGAGGGCGGTCGTCACACGCCGTTTTTCAAGGGTTATCGGCCACAGTTTTATTTCCGGACTACGGATGTGACTGGCGCGTGCGAGTTGCCTGAAGGTGTTGAGATGGTGATGCCGGGTGATAACGTGCAGATGGTTGCGACGTTGATTGCACCGATTGCGATGGAAGAAGGATTGCGCTTTGCGATTCGCGAGGGTGGCCGCACAGTGGGCGCCGGAGTGGTAGCAAAGATTTTTGAGTAAACAAACCGGATAAACCGTGATAAACCGGGGACAGACCCCGATTTCCCCAGGGGAAATTGGGGTCTGTCCCCGGTTTATTTGTCGTCATAAAAAAGCCCGACCTAGTGTCGGGCTTTTTTATGGACCCAGGAAGCTAGTAATCACCGTTAATATCGGAGAGTTGTTCATTCAAGGTAAGAAAGTCGTAAAGCACGCCAATGAGCAGCAAGCCGCCGGTACACAAGTAAAGAATGCCGGTGAAAATCTTCCCCATATAAAAACGGTGAATACCGAGCGGGCCCAGGAAAGTGAGCAGCACCCACGTCAGGTTGTAATTGATTGGGCCCGCCACAAAGCGCCGGTCGGCTTCCCGTTCCATGGAGGGGATCAGGAATAAGTCGATAATCCAGCCGATCAAAAACAGGCCCAGTGTAAAGAACCAGATGGCTCCGGTCACTTGCTTGCCATAATAGAAGCGGTGGGCGCCAATGAACCCGAAGATCCACAAAAGATAACCCATCCAAATTGAATGCGAGCGCTGGGTTGGTTCCAAAGCAATTTCCCTATAAGAATTTATGATTTACATGCATAGTCAGGGCTGCCTTCACTGGGGTCAAGATGACAAATTACAGGGAAAATCCTGTTTTCTGATGTGGATCATGGCACTGTTTGGTGTGCGCGCTAAGATCTAGTTAAAGCGCTGTGGGAATTTCAAGAGGAGTTAATATGTCAGTTGAACATCACGACCTTATCCACGAGTTTCCAGCACTTAAGGATCGTATTCACAAGCTGAAAATACATGACGCACATTTTCGCAAGCTGTTCGATGAATATCATGTGTTGACTCGCAGTATCGAAAAGATGGAAGACGAGGTTACCCCGGTTGCAACCCGCACCGAGGAGGAATCTAAGCTGCGTCGTCTCTACCTTAAAGACGAGTTGTACCGCATGTTGAAAGCTGATTGTTCAGCAGGAGAAATGACAGATGGTCGATGAATCCCTCAAGCCAGAACTGCAAGAGCGACTGCACAGCCTGCAGTCTCGTTTATTAAAGCTGAAAGCTGATGCCACCCAATCCCATTCGGGCGATTCTTCAGAGCAGGCGCAGGAGCGCGAGAATGACGAGGTCGTAGATGCCCTGGGTAACGAGACGGCCAGGTCTATAGTCCTGATATCGGCAGCACTGGCGCGTATCGAGAGCGGAGCGTACGGTGACTGTGAGGCCTGCGGCGAGCCGATTGATCTGGCGCGGTTGAAGGCTATGCCCGAGGCGCTGCATTGCCTTGGCTGCGCTGGTGAGGCGAGAGCGAGCTGAGGCCGTTTTAAGCGCAGCGCAGGGTGGCACCGTTGGTTATAACGAATTGAAATTTTTGGGCCTTTCTCGCTGAGCAGAATGGCGCGTACTTAAGTTGAAGTGAGACGAGCAGACGTCAGAGCGAACCGAAATTGAAGGAGTTGTCTGAGTCCATGCAAGTTGGGGCGGCCATCCGTGGGGCGGCCATCCGTGGGGCGGCCATCCGTGGGGCGAGCCTGTGGGGGGATGTATTTGCCGCGCAGCCCGAAAAGCTATAGCCGGTTTGGCGCCAGCCCAGCAGCCCAAGTAAGCGCCATTCGGGTCAGAACGGAATGGCATTATCTCAACGTCTGGGGCGGCGGCAAATTGAATGGTAGAGGGCTGGGACCTGCCGTGAACCCATCCCCATGGGCAGCGGCAGGCTATTATGCCGGACACAGCCCCAACCCAATGGCACTTAATTTCCTACCTATCCAGCTATGGTCTTTCTTTTCTGAACAATTAGTTCGAAACCCCGCTTGACAGAGCAGCGCGTCGTCTTTAAGATTCGCGTTCCTTTTTCGGGGGGTTCCCTTGCGGATCCCTGGTTTTTTTATTGTTTGGAGTTAAGTCTGGTGCAGAGTCAGCGCATTCGAATTCGCCTAAAGGCTTTTGATCATCGATTGATAGATTCATCTACTCAAGAGATCGTGGAAACAGCACGCCGCACGGGTGCGCTGGTGAAAGGCCCAATTCCACTTCCAACCCGGAAGGAAAAGTTCACTATTTTGGTGTCTCCGCACGTTAACAAAGATGCCCGTGATCAGTATGAGATTCGCACTCATAAGCGATTGCTGGATATCGTGGAGCCCACAGAAAAGACTGTTGATGCATTGATGAAATTGGATCTGGCAGCAGGTGTGGAAGTACAGATTAGTCTTGGTTAACTACAGAAAAATGTAGCAAGACCTGCTTGGGGCAGGAGCTCCGAGTGTGTAACGCCTAGTTCTTTTTAAAAGTGCGGGGCGGCCATAGAGGGTGCAGCCCCGTACACTGAGAGGTTAGTAAGATGACTATTGGTTTAGTCGGACGTAAGTCCGGCATGACGCGCGTGTTCACTGAAGACGGCGTCTCAATCCCAGTAACCGTAGTGGAGGTAGCTCCAAACCGCGTTACTCAAATCAAAGAAATCGATAGCGATGGCTATCGAGCCATACAGGTTACAGCGGGTACTCGAAAAGCCTCCAGAGTGAGCAAGGCCCTAGCCGGTCAGTTTGCTAAGGCCGGCGTTGAGGCAGGCAGGGGCTTGTGGGAATTTCGTTTGGAAGATGCCGATGAAGCTCCCGCGGTGGGCTCGGAACTCACAGTAGAGCGTTTCGTGGTTGGGCAAAAGGTGGATGTGGCTGGCAAATCCAAAGGTAAGGGTTTTCAGGGTGTTATTAAGCGCTGGAATTTCTCGATGCAGGATGCCACGCATGGTAACTCACTCTCGCACCGCGCACCGGGCTCTATCGGTCAGAACCAAACGCCAGGGCGTGTGTGGAAGGGCAAGAAGATGTCCGGTCATATGGGGTCTGCCAACGTCACTACTCAAGGACTTGAGATAGTCAGGGTAGATGTTGAGCGTAATTTATTACTTATTAAGGGGGCCGTACCTGGCGCACCCGGCGGTGACGTGATTGTTCGTCCTGCGGCCAAAGCATAAGGTTAGGGGGTCTCTAACGTGGAATTAAGTGTTTTTAAGCCGGGTAGTAGTGAAGCAGGGACTGTCTCTGTTTCCGATACTGCATTTGCTCGTGAATACAATGAGGATCTGGTTCATCAGGTCGTTACCGCCTTTTTAGCAGGCGCAAGACAAGGCACTCGGGCGCACAAAAACCGTGCTGCCGTGAGTGGCGGCGGCAAGAAGCCGTGGCGGCAGAAGGGTACGGGGCGCGCTCGTGCGGGCACCACTCGCTCACCGATCTGGCGCAGCGGTGGTGTAACATTTGCAGCGCAACCGCAGGATCACTCGCAGAAAGTTAATCGTAAGATGTACCGCGCTGCAATGCAGTCGATTATGTCAGAGTTGGCGCGTCAGGATCGACTGATGGTTGTTGAGAGCCTGAGCCTGGAGGCACCAAAAACCAAGCTGCTAGCGCAGCAGTTAAGCGAGTTTGGCGTCGACAATGTTTTGATAGTGTCTGCGGAAGTCGATGAGAATTTATATTTGGCAGCGCGTAATTTGCACAAAGTAGATGTGCGCGACGTTGCCGGTATCGATCCAGTTAGTTTGATCGGCCACGAGAAGGTCATAATTACAGTGGATGCTGTGAAGAAAATAGAGGAGATGCTGGGATGAATCAGGAGCGCATATTCCAGGTGCTGGTAGGCCCGCATGTTTCCGAGAAGGCAGCCATTATAGCCGATTCCAGCAATCAATATGTATTCAGGGTGGCGATTGACGCTACTAAAGCAGAGATCAAAAAGTCTGTCGAACAGCTTTTCAAAGTCAAGGTTAACGAAGTGAATACCTTGAGGGTCAAGGGCAAGGTCAAGCGTAATAAGTTTGGTTTTAGCACCAAGTCGACCTGGAAAAAAGCATACGTAAGGCTTGAGCAAGGTCAGGATATTGACTTTGCCGTGGCGGATTAAGGAGCAGGAGCGAAATGGCAGTTTTAAAAAGTAAGCCCACCTCGCCGGGTCGTCGCCATGTCGTCCGGGTTGTTAATGACGATTTACACAAGGGCGCCCCTTACGCGCCGTTGTTGGAGAATCAGACCAGGAACGGTGGCCGGAACAACAATGGGCGCATTACGACACGTCACATCGGTGGCGGTCATAAGCAACACTATCGCATCATTGATTTTAAGCGCACTAAAGATGCTATCCCTGCGAAGGTAGAGCGTCTGGAGTACGATCCAAATCGTACAGCGCATATAGCTTTGTTGTTGTTTGCTGACGGTGAGCGTCGTTACATTATAGCGCCTCGCGGTGTTAAGGCGGGGGATGTTCTGCAGTCGGGTTCTGCAGCGCCAATCAAGGCCGGAAACTGCCTGCCATTGCGTAATATCCCGGTCGGCTCGATTGTGCATTGCATTGAGTTGAAGCCGGGCAAGGGAGCTCAGGTAGCGCGTTCTGCTGGCGCGTCGGTACAGTTGGTTGCGCGAGAAGGGCAGTACGCGACTTTGCGTCTGCGCTCCGGTGAGATGCGAAAGGTGCTTTCTGATTGTCGCGCAACGCTGGGTGAAGTGTCCAACTCCGAGCACAACCTACGTAAATTGGGTAAGGCCGGCGCTGTTCGTTGGCGCGGTGTCAGGCCAACAGTTCGAGGTGTAGCAATGAACCCTGTCGATCACCCACACGGTGGTGGTGAGGGTCGGACCTCAGGTGGTCGTCATCCTGTTAGCCCTTGGGGGACTCCTGCCAAAGGCTACAAGACTCGTAAAAACAAGCGTACGGATAGTTTGATCGTGCGCCGTCGTGGTAAGAAATAAGTTCGGTCGTTAGAACTGAGAGATTAGAGGAATATATTGTGCCGCGTTCACTAAAGAAAGGTCCATTTATCGACCTTCATCTGATGAAGAAAGTCGAAGCAGCTGTCGAAAGTAATGATCGCCGGCCAATCAAGACATGGTCGCGTCGTTCGATGGTTTCGCCTGATATGGTCGGTCTGACTATCGCCGTACACAATGGGCGCCAGCACGTGCCGGTTCTCATTAATGAGGATATGGTCGGACATAAACTTGGGGAGTTTGCGGCAACCCGCACATTCCGCGGCCACATTGTGGACAAGGCAGCGAAGCGTTAGACGCGAATCGTTAGCGAGGTTTAGGAAATGGAAGTAGCAGCAAGATTGAAAGGCGCACAGATTTCAGCACAGAAGGTTCGTTTGGTTGCGGATCAAGTGCGCGGTATGCGTGTAGAGGAAGCTCTCGGGTTGCTGGAATTTAGCAGCAAGAAAGCAGCGCATATTGTGAAGAAACTGCTCGATTCAGCGATTGCTAACGCTGAAAATAATGAGGGTGCGGATGTCGATGAGTTAAAGGTGTCCAGCATTTTTGTAGATGAAGGTATGACTATGAAGCGACTGCGTCCGCGAGCCAAGGGTCGTGCGGATCGTATTTTGAAGCGTAGTTGTCACATCACTATTAAAGTTGCCGACAGCGACCGTTAGGTTCAGGAGAAGACTAAATGGGTCAGAAAGTACATCCAACCGGCATCCGCCTTGGAATTGTTAAGGATCATACCTCTATTTGGTATGCCGATAAGAATTATGCCAAGCAGTTGATCACCGATCTCGAGTCACGCGCCTACATCGAGAAGGTGCTTGATCATGCATCAGTTAGTCGTATCGTGATTGAGCGACCGGCGCAAACTGCCCGTATCACCATCCACACAGCCCGACCAGGCATCGTGATTGGTAAGAAGGGTGAGGATGTCGATAAGCTGCGCAAGGATCTGACTCAAAGGATGGGTGTTCCTGTGCATATCAATATTGAAGAGATTCGCAAGCCGGATCTCGATGCCAAGTTGGTGGCGCAGAATGTTGCGCAGCAACTGGAGCGTCGCGTGATGTTTCGTCGCGCAATGAAGCGCGTAGTTCAAAACGCTATGCGTCAGGGCGCCGAGGGTATTAAGGTGCAGATTGGCGGTCGTTTGGGTGGTGCGGAGATCGCTCGCAGTGAGTGGTATCGCGAAGGTCGCGTGCCGTTGCATACACTGCGTGCTGATATTGACTACGCCACATACGAGGCTGCGACTACCTACGGCATTCTGGGTGTCAAGGTTTGGATTTTTAAAGGCGAAGTCATCGGCACGGAAGGTAATGCTGACGGCGCCAAGAAGACAGCAACTAATTAAGGGTTACGCAGATGCTACAACCAAAGCGTACAAAATTTCGCAAAATGATGAAGGGCCGCAATCGCGGCCTGGCTAATCGTGGTAGCAAAGTGAGTTTTGGCGAGTACGGCTTAAAGGCGGTGAGTCGAGGCCGTTTGTCGGCTCGTCAGATCGAAGCTGCCCGTCGTGCTATGACACGGCATATCAAGCGCGGTGGGAAAATCTGGATTCGGGTTTTTCCTGATAAGCCAATTACTGGTAAGCCGCTGGAAGTTCGCCAGGGTAAGGGTAAGGGTAATGTTGAGTACTGGGTTGCCCAGATTAAGCCCGGCAAGGTTCTTTATGAACTGCAGGGTGTGTCTGAGGAAATGGCACGAGAAGCGTTTGCACTTGCAGCTTCCAAGATTCCGATAGCGACCCAATTTGTTAAACGGACGGTGATGTGATGAAAGCAAGCGAATTACGTGCGAAGTCCCCCGAGGAGTTGACTAAACAGCTGCTTACGTTGCGCGAGGATCAGTTCAAATTGCGTATTCAAAGAGTGACCGGTCAGCTTGGACAAACGCACTTGCTGCAGCAGAACCAGCGTGATATTGCTCGTGTGAAGACTGTACTCACTGAAAAGGCAGGTAATTGAATATGTCAGGTGCGGAGAAGCGTACAAGAGTCGTTACCGGTAAAGTTGTAAGCGACAAAATGGATAAGACGATTACTGTGTTGATAGAGCGCCGTGAAAAGCACCCGGTCTACGGCAAGTATATTACTCGTTCTTCCAAGATTCATGCCCACGATGAAAGTAATCAGTGTGGTGTAGGGGACACAGTGAGTGTGGCCGAGTCACGTCCGATTTCTAAAAGTAAAACGTGGAAGTTGCTGGAAGTAATTGAGAGCGCCACCCAGGTCTGATCGGTAGTTCAGCAGTTAGGGGTTAGCGGCACCGCCGCAAGTGGGAGTAAGAGATGATTCAGACACAGTCGTATTTGGAAGTCGCAGATAATAGTGGCGCACGTCGGGTGATGTGTATCAAGGTTCTGGGCGGGTCCAAACGTCGATATGCACGTGTTGGCGACTTGATAAAGGTGACCGTGAAAGAGGCTAACCCTCGTGGGAAGGTCAAGAAGGGTCAGGTGATGACGGCGGTCGTTGTGCGTACAAGGAAGGGCGTTCGTCGCCCAGACGGTTCGCTTATCAAGTTTGATGATAATGCGGCTGTTCTGTTAAACGCGCAGGACGCACCGATAGGAACTCGTATCTTTGGGCCAGTAACCCGTGAGTTGCGTGGTGAAAAGTTCATGAAGATTATTTCCTTGGCTCCGGAAGTTATTTAGTCCACCGGAAAAGGGGTAGGTAGAGAAGTGATGAAAATCAAAAGCGAAGACGAAGTAATAATCCTGGCCGGCAAGGACAAGGGTAAGCGCGGTAAGGTTCGTAGGGTACTGGATGACAGTCGTGTTCTGATCTCCGGTATCAATATGGTTAAGAAGCATACCAAGGCTAACCCTCAGGCGGGGGTGGCGGGCGGTATTGTTGAGCACGAGAGCCCGATTCAGATCTCTAATATAGCGATCTTTAATCCGGGGACCAATAAGGCAGACCGTGTTGGCTTTAAGGTAACTGGTGACAGCAAGGTCCGAATTTTCAAGTCCAGCGGCGAGGAGATTGACTCCTAAGCCTTTAGTGGTGGAATGGTCAACAGGTAGAATACATGGCAACGTTGAAACAAAAGTACAAGAGCGAGTTAGTTCCTCTGCTGAAGGAGCAACTTGGGTTAGCGAATGTAATGGAAGTCCCACGTGTTACAAAAATCACGCTGAATATGGGCGTGGGTGAAGCGTTGGGCGACAAAAAAGTTTTAGAGAACGCCGTCGCTGATATGGAGCGAATCGCAGGTCAGAAAGCGGTAGTGACTAAAGCGAGAAAATCCATCGCAGGCTTTAAGGTTCGAGATGGTTGGCCGATCGGTTGTAAGGTCACTTTGCGGTCAGATCGTATGTATGAATTCTTGGAGCGTCTGATAAGCATTGCTATTCCACGCATCAGGGACTTTCGCGGCATAAGCCCTAAATCTTTTGATGGGCGCGGTAATTTTGCGATGGGAGTGACCGAGCAGATTATTTTCCCTGAAATTGAATACGATAAGGTGGATGCGCTGCGTGGTCTTGACATCACCATTACAACCTCAGCTCGTACGGACGATGAGGGTCGCGCCCTGCTGCGGGCCTTTAACTTCCCACTGAAGGATTAAGAGGCTTTATCCATGGCGAAGAAATCAATGATCGCGCGCGAGAAAAAGCGCTTACAAATTGCGGCAAAGTACGCAGGCAAACGTGCGGCACTTAAAGCGACTTTGGGTGATACCAAAGTTTCTGACGAGGATAAGTGGGACGCGCAGGTTAAGTTGCAAAAGCTCCCGCGCGATGCTAGCCCGACACGTCAGCGACGTCGCTGCCAGATCACGGGTCGCCCTCATGGAGTTTATCGAAAATTCGGCCTTTGCCGAAATAAGTTACGTGAAGCAGCAATGCGGGGCGATGTGCCTGGTCTTGTTAAGTCGAGCTGGTAGTTGGCGAGATTTTTCTACGGAGATGAATAGATTATGAGTATGCAAGATCCCCTGTCAGATATGCTGACCCGTATTCGCAACGCCCAGATGGCTGGCAAGACTCGTGTGGAAATGCCAGGTTCCAAGCTGAAGGTTGCGGTAGCTCAGGTGTTGCAGGATGAAGGCTACGTGAGTGGCTTCAGTGCTACCAGTGAAGACGGTAAGCCTAGGTTGGCCATCGATCTGAAGTATTATCTTGGCAAGCCTGTTATTGCGGAGATAGATCGCGTGAGCCGTCCAGGGCTGCGCCGCTACGGCGGTAGCGGTGGGTTGCCGTTGGTGCGATCAGGTCTTGGTGTGGCTATTATCTCCACCTCCAAGGGTGTTATGTCGGATCGCGCGGCGCGCGCGGCCGGTGTCGGTGGCGAAGTGCTTTGCACTGTTTACTAGAACCCGCTTTGATTCAAAGAGTATTGAAACATGTCTAGAGTCGCAAAGAATCCAATCGAGCTGCCCAAGGGTGTAGACGTAGAGCTCAATGGTAATGACGTCACCGTAAAGGGTTGGAAGGGTACTTTAGTGCTGGTGCTGACCCCAGGTATAGAGCTCAGCCAAGACGGTGATGTGTTGAGGGTATCCTACGGCAAGGACGCCTTGAGCGCGATGGCCGGAACAACTCGAGCGCTGGTGAACAATATGGTTCATGGTGTCAGCGAGGGTTGGGAGAAGAAGCTGTTGCTGAACGGTGTCGGTTATCGAGCAAAAGTTAACGACGACGTTGTCAACTTGACTGTGGGCTTGTCTCATCCAGTGGATTACAAGTTACCTGGGGGTGTTACGGCCGAGAGCCCAACTCCTACGGAAATTATTTTGAAAGGAATAGACAAGCACGCCGTCGGGCAAGCTGCAGCTGAGCTGCGCAGTTTCCGCCCCCCGGAGCCCTATAAAGGTAAGGGGATTCGTTACGCTAATGAGTTCGTCCGTCGTAAAGAAGCCAAGAAAAAGTAGGTGAGATAAGATGAGTGCAAAGAATGATTCAAGGTTGCGTCGCGCTCGACGTGCTCGCACCCGTATACGTGATCTGGGAATGAATCGGTTGAGTGTGCACCGTACGCCCAGGCATATCTACGCTCAAGTGATAGCGCCCGCAGGAGATAAGGTGATCGCCAGTGCGTCTACTTTGGACGCTGACTTGCGCAAGGGTGCGACCGGCAACATTGCCGCTGCGACCGCGGTCGGCCAACTGGTAGCCAAGCGGGCGAAAGAGGCTGGTGTTGATAAGGTTGCTTTTGATCGTGGTGGATACAAGTACCACGGACGTGTGAAGGCATTGGCTGACGCTGCTCGTGAAACGGGACTGGAATTCTAGGGTGTAGATATGGCATTTAACGATCAGAAAAAGCAGCAGCAGGAAGGCGATTTTCAAGAGAAGCTGGTTCAGGTTAACCGTGTGTCCAAAGTGGTCAAGGGCGGTAGAATCTTCAGTTTCACGGCTCTGACAGTGGTCGGCGACGGCAAGGGCAAAGTGGGCTTTGGTCGCGGTAAAGCGCGTGAAGTCCCGGTCGCTATCCAGAAAGCGATGGAAGCAGCCCGCCGTAACATGATCAGTGTTGAGCTGACTAACGGTACTATCCAGTATGCGATCAAAGCGGCGCACGGTGCTTCCAAGATCTATATGCAGCCAGCGTCTGAAGGTACTGGTGTTATCGCTGGAGGCGCTATGCGGGCGGTTCTTGAGATTGCCGGCGTACATAATGTCTTGGCTAAATGTTATGGCTCGACCAATCCCGTGAACGTGGTTAGAGCGACATTTAATGGTCTGCGCGATATGTCTTCACCCGCAAGTATTGCCGCTAAGCGCGGTAAAACTGTCGAAGAAATTCTGAATTAACTACTAGGTTGGCTGGTCATGGCTAAAGCATCTATTAAGGTAACCCAGGTTAGAAGTACCCATGGGCGTATAAAGAATCATAGAGAGTGTGTAGCGGGGCTCGGATTGCGTCGCATTGGACATACTGTTGAGGTAGAGGATACCCCCTCAGTTAGAGGAATGATCAACCGGGTTCACTACCTCGTTAGGGTAGAGGAGTAATTTATGACAGACGTAATGCGACTGAACAATCTGAGCCCTGCCCCGGGTGCCAAGAAGAGCGCCAAGCGTGTCGGCCGTGGTATAGGTAGCGGTTACGGTAAAACCGCAGGCCGCGGTCACAAGGGCCAGAAAGCTCGCTCAGGCGGCAAGGTGCGGCCTGGCTTTGAAGGCGGCCAGATGCCACTGCAGAAGCGGCTGCCAAAGTACGGCTTCACGTCGCGCATTGGCCGCACTACTGCGCAGGTTCGCTTGAGTGAGCTGAACGCGGTGGAAGGTGATGTTGTTGATCTGGAAGCTTTAAAGAACGCTGATCTGGTAAAGGACAACGTCTTGCGAGCGCGAGTTTTTCTGTCTGGAGAGCTCAAGAAGGCCGTGACGCTAAAGGGTTTGGTCGTCACCAAGGGCGCAAGAGAAGCCATCGAGAAGTCTGGTGGGAAAGTAGAGGAATAAATGGCAACTGGGCAACCGCAATCGGTAAATAAGCCAGGCTTGGGAGAGCTTTTCTCACGCCTTCGTTTTGTTTTGCTTGCCATTCTTGTCTATCGGATTGGGACACATATTCCCGTACCCGGTATCGACCCTGCGCAGTTGGCGGCGTTGTTTAATCAGAACCAGGGAACCATTCTTGGTTTGGCTAATATGTTTTCTGGTGGTGCTCTGGAACGGATGAGCATCCTGGCGTTGGGCATCATGCCTTACATCTCTGCTTCCATTATTATGCAGCTGATGTCGGCGGTGACGCCGCAGTTAGAGCAGCTGAAGAAAGAGGGCGAGTCCGGGCGGCGAAAAATTAGCCAGTATACGCGCTATCTAACAGTTATTTTGGCTATTATCCAGGCCACGGGTATGACTGTGGGCATGGCGAATCAGGGTATGTCTTATGATACCTCGATATTGTTCTACGTGATCGCGATCACGTCTCTTGTTACTGGTGCCGTGTTTATGATGTGGCTGGGGGAGCAGATTACCGAAAAGGGTGTCGGTAATGGTATCTCGCTACTGATTTTTGCCGGTATAGTCGCAGGGTTGCCTTCGGCCATAGGGCAGTCGTTAGAGCAGGCCAGGCAGGGCGAGTTGAATATTTTGATCCTGCTGTTCATTCTGACGTTAGCGATCGCTGTGATCTACATGATCGTGTTTATTGAGCGTGGTCAGCGGCGGATCACGGTGAACTACGCCAAACGCCAGCAGGGTAGAAAGATGTACCAGGCGCAGAGTTCTCATTTGCCGTTGAAGGTGAATATGGCGGGTGTAATTCCGGCTATTTTTGCCAGTAGTATATTGCTATTCCCTGCGTCAATTGCGCAGTGGTTTGGTTCCAGCGGGTCCGCAGATTGGTTGCAGGATTTGGCTGTGGCAATAGGCCCAGGGCAGCCTTTGAATATTTTGTTGTTTACAATTTTCGTCGTATTTTTCTGTTTCTTTTACACGGCGCTGATGTTCAATCCGGTGGAAGTTGCCGACAACTTGAAACGGTCAGGGGCGTTCGTGCCGGGGATCAGGCCGGGCGAAAAGACCGCTGATTACATTGATGGCGTTCTTACCAGATTGACAGTGTTTGGATCGGCGTATATTGCTCTTGTGTGTTTGATGCCGCAGTTCCTGGTGGTGATGTGGAATGTGCCTTTTTATCTGGGCGGTACATCTCTTCTTATCGTGGTAGTGGTCGTCATGGACTTTATGGCACAAGTGCAGAGCCATCTCATGTCACATCAGTATGACTCTGTCATGAAGAAAGCAAATTTGAAGAGTTATGGTGGAAGCGGGCGAGTCCGGTAGTTTGGTTCGGGTTTCCTAAGTTAAGTATGGAGTTGGCGTAATGAAAGTACGTGCATCAGTAAAGAAGATATGCAGGAACTGTAAGGTGGTTCGTCGAAAAGGCGTTGTCCGTATCATTTGTAACACGGACCCACGACACAAGCAGCGACAGGGATAGGGTTGGCCTTTCACGGTTGATTTTTAGTAACGATGTCGCTAGACTGCTGCGCCGTTTGTGCGGCCCCGGGGAAAGACGGTCACGTCAGGAGTCGGGGTTCGGACAAGGTTTTAGTTATCAGCGACGACACATGATTGGAGAGAGTTGAATGGCTCGTATTGCCGGCGTCAACATACCAGATAACAAGCACACTGTTATCTCATTGACTTACATTTTTGGTGTGGGCCGTAGCCAAGCGCGTCGCCTTTGCGCGGATACCGGTGTTGCGGAAACTGTCAAGATAAGCGAGTTGACTGACCAGGAGATGGATTCTCTGCGTACCAAGGTCGGTGAACTGATGGTGGAGGGCGATTTGCGTCGTGAACTTTCCATGAACATCAAGCGTCTGATGGATTTAGGCTGCAACCGTGGTCTGCGCCATCGCAGGGGCCTTCCTCTGCGAGGGCAACGGACCAAGACTAATGCCCGCACCCGTAAAGGGCCGCGTAAGCCGATTCGCAAGTAAGCAGTACGCTCTGCGAGTCCTTTTTAGTGTAGCTGCGCCCTAGTGCAGTGATGATATTAAAGCAGGAAAAAAGTATGGCCAAGCCCGGTGCAAAGAGCACTCGAAAGAAAATCACCAAGACAGTTATCGATGGAATCGCTCATGTTCATGCGTCCTTCAATAATACTATTATCACGATTACTGATCGTCAGGGTAATACGTTGAGTTGGGCCACTTCCGGAGGCTCCGGTTTCCGTGGTTCCAGAAAAAGTACGCCTTTTGCGGCGCAGGTTGCTGCTGAGCGAGCGGGGGAGGCGGCGAAGGAATATGGCCTGAAAAACCTGGACGTTCAGGTGAAAGGCCCGGGCCCTGGTCGTGAATCTGCGGTTCGTGCGCTCAACACCTGCGGCTACAAGATCACCAATATCACAGATGTGACGCCGATTCCTCACAACGGCTGCCGTCCACCCAAGAAACGTCGCGTATAACGCTTACAGGATAGAATTGACATGGCTCGATATATTGGACCCACGTGCAAGCTTTCCCGTCGTGAAGGAACAGACCTGTTCCTGAAAAGCGGCGTTCGTTCATTGGAAAGCAAGTGCAAGATAGAAGCGATTCCCGGGCAGCATGGCGCTCGTCGGGGTCGCTTGTCAGATTACGGCGTGCAGTTGCGCGAGAAGCAAAAAGTTCGTCGAATCTATGGCGTACTCGAAAAGCAGTTCCGTAATTATTATCAGGAAGCTGCTCGTCTAAAGGGCGCAACAGGCGAGAACTTGCTGCGGCTGCTCGAGTGCCGGCTAGATAATGTCGTTTACCGTATGGGCTTTGGCTCCACCCGAGCAGAAGCAAGGCAATTGGTTTCTCACAAGTCGATCCTGGTAAACGGTACGGTTGTAAATATCCCATCATTTCAGGTCAAACCAGGAGATGTAGTTGCGTTGCGTGAGAAAGCTAAGAAACAGCTGAGAGTTCAGTCGGCGTTGGCTTTGGCATCTCACCGGGGCGATTCTGAGTGGATAGAAGTCAATAACGAGAAGTTGGAGGGAGTATTCAAGGCAGTGCCTGATCGGCAGGACTTGTCTTCTGAGATTAACGAAAACCTTATAGTCGAGCTTTACTCTAAGTAATCCACTTAAGGACCAACCTAAAAGGCAGGTGCCCAAATGCAGAGTGCAGTGAACGAATTTTTGACTCCCCGCGTTATTAATGTTGACGAAAAAAACAGCACGCGCTCCCAAGTTACGTTGGAGCCTCTTGAGCGCGGGTTTGGCCACACCTTGGGTAATGCCTTGCGTCGTATCCTGCTTTCGTCTATGCCCGGTTGCGCCATCACCGAAGTAGAAATCGACGGTGTGCTACATGAGTACAGTGCGATTGAAGGTGTTCAGGAAGACGTTATCGAGATATTGCTTAATCTGAAGGGCGTCGCTCTTGTGATGAATGGCAAAGAGGAAGCTGAAGTAACCCTGAGCAAGAAGGGTCCGGGTGTTGTCACTGCGGGCGATATTCAAGTGGATCACGATATCGAGATTCGTAATCCGGAGCACGTGCTTTGCCACCTCAACGAAGGCGCAGAAATCAACATGCGTTTGACTGTGGCGCTGGGCCGTGGGTACTCTCCCGCCGATTCTCGCGTAAACCCCGATGACGAAACACGTTCAATTGGCCGTCTGCAACTGGACGCCTCATTCTCTCCGGTTTATCGCGTGTCGTATGTTGTCGAGGCAGCGCGCGTAGAGCAGCGTACTGATCTGGACAAGCTGGTGCTTGATCTGGAGACGAACGGAACCATAGATCCTGAGGAAGCGATTCGTCGTGCAGCCACTATCTTGCAGCAGCAGTTGGCCGTGTTTGTTGATCTTGAGAGTGAGTCAGAATCGGAATCCGTAGTTGAAGAGGACGAAGTTGATCCGATACTGTTGCGCCCAGTTGACGACTTGGAACTGACTGTCCGTTCCGCCAACTGTCTCAAAGCCGAGAATATTTACTACATTGGCGACCTCGTGCAGCGTACTGAAGTTGAGTTACTTAAGACGCCGAACCTGGGCAAGAAATCGCTCACCGAAATTAAGGATGTGCTTGCTTCCCGCGGTTTGTCCTTGGGCATGCGCCTCGATAATTGGCCGCCAGCCAGCCTCAAAAACGATGATCGGGTTTTGGGCGCCTAGCCACCCGTTCAACAGATATCAGTGCTGAGACAGCACAGTAGAATAGGAAAGCTAAAATGCGTCATCGTCACAGTGGACGTCAACTTAACCGCAACAGTTCTCACCGCAAGGCCATGTTTCGTAATATGGCCGTCTCGCTGGTGGAGCACGAGTTGATTAAGACAACCCTGCCCAAGGCAAAGGAACTACGCAGCTATGCCGAGCCTTTAATTACTTTGGCCAAGGAGGACAGCGTTGCAAATCGCCGTTTGGCCTTTAATCGCACGCGGGACAGCGCTGCCGTTGGCAAGTTGTTCAAGGAGCTGGGCCCGCGCTACCAGGAGCGTCCCGGTGGCTATATTCGCATTCTTAAGTGTGGCTTTCGTACCGGTGACAAAGCCCCCATGGCTTATGTAGAGCTGGTTGATCGTCCCCTACCTGGGTCTGTAGAAGACGAAGATTAATAATAGAGTTATTGCAGCGTGCCCGGCCCCTCAGCGGGTTGGGTACAGTAGTGTCACGATGGGTCCTGTCTGGCGCCGCTGTTCTCCTTCCAGACAAGTAAAATGCTTCCCAATTGAATGGTATTTGAGTAGACCGAAGGTTGACGATGTCTCGGTCGGCATCGGTTTTGGTACCGTAATGAATCTATTCCCATAAGCGGGGGCAGAGGTCATTTACGGGTATCTAGGCTCGCCGCACACAGGTCTTCTCCCGCCTCATACAGTCTCGCAGCTCGGCACCAGTCAAATCATGCCTAACTGCCACCGCTGGGCTTATGGCGGCGCCATCCCCTCTGATGCACTACAAATCCCAAGAGGCCAGGCGTAGCATTTTCACGCTGCCGCCTTCGTGCTCGTACTGCGCTTTTTGAGCACCGGCTTTAGGAATTGCCCAGTGTAAGAGCCTTTGACCTTGGCGACATCTTCAGGTGTGCCGGTGGCGATGATCTTGCCGCCGCCGCTGCCGCCCTCAGGACCGAGGTCGACGATCCAGTCTGCCGTTTTGATGACATCGAGATTGTGCTCAATGATGACAACGGTGTTGCCGTGATCTCGCAGCCGATGGAGTACATCCAGCAGCTGTTTGATGTCTTCAAAATGTAAGCCCGTTGTCGGCTCGTCCAGAATATACAGAGTTTTACCCGTGTCGCGCTTGGACAACTCTCGCGACAGTTTGACGCGCTGGGCTTCGCCACCGGACAGTGTCGTAGCCGCCTGACCGAGTCTCACGTAAGACAGCCCAACATCCATTAAAGTTTGCAATTTACGGGCGATAGCCGGCACTGGCCCAAAAAATGGCAGTGCATCTTCTACCGTCATCTCCAGCACCTCGTGGATATTTTTGCCTTTGTAGCGAACCTCTAGTGTCTCTCTGTTGTAACGTTTGCCCTTGCAGATATCGCAGGGCACGTAAATATCCGGCAGGAAATGCATCTCAACTTTGGTGACGCCGTCGCCCTGGCAGGCTTCGCAGCGTCCACCCTTGACGTTGAAACTAAAGCGACCGGGCTTATAGCCTCTGGAGCGTGCCTCCTGCGTATTCGAGAACAGGTCGCGCACCGGTGTAAAGATTCCGGTGTATGTCGCTGGATTTGAGCGGGGTGTTCTGCCAATGGGGCTTTGGTCAATGTCGATGCACTTGTCGATCAAATCCATGCCTGTAATTGATTCATACGGTGCAGGCGTTAGGGTTGTTGCTCCATTGAGCTCCGTGGCAGCAATCGGATAGAGCGTACTATTGATCAGCGACGATTTCCCCGAGCCCGAAACGCCTGTTACGCAGGTGAGCAAGCCGAGGGAGATTTCCAGTGTGACCCCCTGCAGATTGTTTCCAGTTGCCCCGCTCAAGCGCAACTGTTGCTTCGGATTACGTGGTGTGCGCCGGGTAGGGATGCTGATTTCTTTCACACCTGAGAGGTAGGCGCCGGTAAGCGATTCTTTGCAGTTGACGATGTCCTCCAGTGTGCCGGAGGCGACTACTCGTCCCCCGTGTATGCCAGCGCCGGGACCAATATCAATGATATGGTCTGCATTGCGAATCGCTTCCTCATCGTGCTCCACTACCAACACCGTATTACCCATGTCGCGCAGATGCGTTAGCGTAGCCAGCAGTCGCTCGTTATCGCGCTGGTGCAGTCCGATAGAGGGTTCATCGAGGATGTACATCACGCCAACCAGTCCCGCGCCGATCTGTGAGGCCAGTCGAATGCGCTGCGCCTCGCCACCGGAAAGTGTTTCAGCGCTGCGACTGAGTGTCAGGTAGTTCAGGCCCACGTCCACCAGGAAGCGGTAGCGCGCGCGCAGCTCCTTGAGGATTTTGTCGGCGATTTCGCCGCGCCTGCCTTTGAGCTTTAGCTGTGCGAAGTACAGTTCGGCCTCACCCACCGGCATGGATGTAATGCTCGGGAGGTCGTGCCCGTCCATAAATACGTGGCGGGCGTCGCGGCGCAGGCGTGTGCCGTGGCATTCGGGGCAGGGTTGAGTTGCCAAAAACTTGGAAAGATCGTCGCGCACGGATTGCGATTCGGTATCTCTGTAGCGGCGCTCCATGTTGGGGATGATGCCCTCAAACGGGTGAGTGCGCTTGAAGACATCGCCCCGATCATTGATATAGGCAAAGGCGATCTCTTGTTTGCCGCTACCATGCAGAATGATCTGCCGGTGTTTTTTGCTCAAGTCATTAAATGGGGTGTCGACATTGAACCCATAGTGTTCCGCCAGTGAATTAAGCATGTGGAAATAATAGACATTGCGTCGATCCCAGCCACGAATGGCACCTTCGGCCAGGCTCGACTCGGGAAAGAGTACCAGTCGTTCCTCGTTAAAAAAACTTTTCACGCCCAGGCCATCACAACCGCTGCAGGCTCCGGCAGGGTTATTGAATGAAAACATGCGCGGCTCCAGTTCATCGATACTGTGGCCACACTCAGGGCAGGCAAAACGTGCGGAGAAACTCAAATCCGTGCCCTTTTCATCCATGTAGCTGATGGAGGCAAGGCCCTCGGTGAGTGCAAGCGCGGTCTCGAATGATTCTGCCAACCGGATGCCCAGGTCGTTGCGGACCTTAAAGCGGTCGACCACCACTTCTATGCGATGTTTCTTTTTCTTGTCCAGCTCTGGGACATCGTCCAGATCGGTCACGATGCCGTTGATGCGAGCACGCACGAAACCGCTGGCCCGCAGTTCCTCAAACAGGTGCAGATGTTCGCCTTTGCGATCTCGTACGACCGGGGCAAGCAGCATCAGCTTGGTATCCTCCGGCATGGCCAGCACCGTATCCACCATCTGGCTGACCGTTTGAGCCTGCAGATTGAGGCCGTGGTCGGGGCAACGTGGCTCTCCCACTCGCGCATACAGTAGACGGAGGTAATCGTAGATCTCTGTAATCGTCCCCACAGTAGAGCGAGGATTGTGTGAAGTCGACTTCTGCTCGATGGAAATGGCGGGTGATAAGCCCTCGATATGGTCCACATCCGGCTTTTCCATAAGGGACAGGAACTGGCGTGCGTAGGTGGACAAGGATTCCACATAGCGCCGTTGCCCTTCGGCGTAAAGCGTATCAAACGCCAGAGACGACTTACCGGAGCCGGACAGGCCAGTGATGACAACGAGTTTGTCCCGCGGGATGTCGATGTCGATATTCTTTAGATTGTGGGTGCGTGCCCCGCGTACTTGGATGGTGTCCATAAGACCTCTGGTGCTACGTTGAAACGGAACCAGACAGTATATGCCCTGAGTCATGGACGTTGCAAAAACCGCGCCTTTATTTCATCCTGTAGAGCAGCAAGGTGTCCTCGCTGTTGAGGAACTGGTACCATTCTCGGTCGTTTTCCCCTCAGCTTTCCGGTGAACCTTTTCTGGTGATTACTGAACACCCCATGACAGCGCAGGAGCGTCGCTCCGTCAGCTCACTGGCACTTCTGTACTGTTTCAGAATGCTTGGCTTGTTTATGGTTTTGCCCCTGCTGGCCCTCTATGCGGGAGATTTGCCTGGGTCCACTCCGGTCTTGATCGGATTGGCGCTGGGAATCTATGGCCTCATGCAAGCCCTGCTGCAAATCCCGCTGGGCTGGCTGTCTGACCACATTGGTCGCAAGCCTGTCATCGTCGCAGGACTCCTGCTATTTGCTTTGGGAAGCGTCGTTGCGGCCCTGTCAGACACAATGGGCGGCATTATTCTGGGGCGGACTTTGCAGGGTGCGGGTGCGATCGCAAGTACCGTAATGGCCTTGGTAGCGGACCTCACGCGGGAGGAGCAGCGTACCAAAGCGATGGCAGTGGTCGGTATTAGCATTGGGCTGTCCTTTGCGGTAGCGCTGGTTCTCGGCCCCGTCGTGGCATCTTTCGGGGGCTTGCCTGGAGTGTTCTGGTTTACTGCGGGCCTGGCGTTTACGGGTATTGCTATTGTTCTTCTTCTGGTGCCATCGCCACCTGCCACCGACACTCAGCACTCTTTGCAGCACTCTTCACACCACTCTGAAACGGGGGCCAGACTGGGGCTTATGCGCCGTGTTATGCGCAGCCCGATGCTATTGCGGCTCAACTTTGGCGTATTTGTTCTCCATTTCGTGCTGACAGCCAGTTTCCTGGTGGTGCCTGGCTTGCTGGAACAATCGTTCGGGGTCCACCGGGAGCAGCACTGGATGGTGTATCTACCTGTGCTGCTATTGTCGCTTGCAGGCATGGTGCCATTGATGATTCTGGCAGAGCGGGGAGGCCGTCTGCACCAGATGCTCCTGTTGGGTATAGCGCTGGTGTTTGCCGCAATTGCCACACTGGATTTGGCAACCAGTAGTCTGTTGTTCTATGGCGGTTTATGGTTATTTTTTGTGGGTTTCAATTACCTTGAGGCGACACTGCCCTCTCTGCTGAGCAAATCGGTGACCGCAGACCGCAAGGGGACTGCGATGGGTGTTTTTTCCACCTGTCAGTTCCTGGGTGCCTTCGGCGGTGGCGCGGGCGGTGGTTGGCTGCTGCAACACTATGGGGAGTACGCACTAAGCGGTGTTTGTCTCTTCCTGGTCGCAGCCTGGTGGCTACTTGTCTTGCGGGGGCCGGATCCCGCGAGTGGTGGGAAAACCAACTCTAGTCTGCTGCAGGGTGTCTGAGGGGAGAATCCGCCTCTCGTGATGTGCCAGAACGGGCGCCGCTGCTGGCGCAATTGGTGTAGTTTGGCAGGTGATGCTGTCGCATTTGAAGAAGCGGGTTGCTATAGTTACGCTTCATTCTAGTACCGAAATTTTGAAAAAGTTGAGGAAAATATATGGCCACACGGGGCGTTAACAAAGTGATCCTGGTAGGTAACCTCGGTAACGATCCGGAGATTCGGTATTCTCAAGGTGGGGCCGCTATTACCAATCTATCGATCGCGACATCCGATGCCTGGAAGGACAAACAGACCGGGCAGCCGCAAGAGCGCACTGAGTGGCATCGGGTCGTTTTTTTTAATCGACTCGCGGAGGTTGCCGGCGAGTATTTGCGTAAAGGCTCCAAAGTGTATGTCGAGGGCAGTTTGCGCACGCGAAAATGGCAGGATAAAGAGGGCCAGGATCGCTACTCAACCGAAATCGTGGGCAGTGAAATGCAGATGCTGGACGCTCGCGGTGCAGGTCAGGACGGTAATCAGGAGTCTGCTGGTGAGTATTCCCAGAGTGCACCGAGGTCTAGCGCAGGATCAGCAGGATCAGCAGGATCAGCAGGATCAGCAGGTGCGGCTGCCGGATCGGGTGCGCCGGCAGCGAGCAGCGCCCACCCCGCTGGCAATTATGAAAGCTTTGACGACGATATTCCCTTCTGAAGGGAGCCTTGCAGAATGACAAATCCTTAGGACTCGGTGAGTAGAGAAGCCCTGTGCGTGTACTCATATTGGGATCCGATACACCTTTAGGCGTTGCGCTCGCTGAGCGTCAGGCGTTGTTGGGACGGCACGATATTGTGCCACTGAGTCGATCCGCCTGCCGCTGGAAGAGCGAGCGCCAGGCCAAGAAAAGTGTCGCGCGCGCCAAAAGCGATATCGTCGTGGATGTGCGAATTGAAGCGGCGGGTGACGGTGGGCTGCAGATTCAGGAACTGGATTTGCAGCGGTGTCACTGGGTTGCCAAGTCCTGCCAGAGGACCGATACAGCTTATCTGTTTATTTCAAGTTCCAGAGTCTTTTCAGGTCAGCTGGATCGACCGTATATAGAGCAGGACCTCCCCGATAACGAAGAAGCTGTAGGCCAGCTGCTGGCGCGTGCCGAGCATTTGGTCGCAGAAGCCTGTCTTCGGCACCTTATCCTGCGTCTTGGGCCTGTCTTTTCCAACGAGGGCACGAATCTCATTACCCAGATGCTCGGCCCACTCCGCGAGGGCGATAGCTTGATTCTGGACAACAACCTGCGCGGCTGCCCTGTGGCAGCTGATGACGGCGCGCGCGTCTTACTCGCCTTACTGGATCAGCTGGGTACCGGTGTGGAGCCATGGGGTGTGTATCATTATGGCAGCTCTGATACCGCCACCTATTATGAATTTGCCGAAGCGCTGCTTGCTGCGGCCTCCCAATTTTTTGAGTTCAGTTCGTCTGCGGTGCAATTGGAGCCAGAGTCTGAAGGTCTCCCACCGTTAAGCCGTACGCTGGACTGCAGCAGGATCCGCAATACGTTCGCTATCAGGCAGGTTCCCTGGCGCAGTGCGATTGGTGATTTGGTTAAACATTATTACGAGCGACAGCAGGAGGAGGAGGCCGCCCATGGCTAGTTTGGTTGACGACAGCGCGCAGCGTTTGTCTGTAGGTGTTTTGACGGTATCAGACACGCGCACTGGCAAGGATGATACATCCGGCGATTATCTGGCTCAGGCGCTGCAAGCGGCGGGGCATCGCTCTGCGACACGGGCGATTGTGCGTGATGATATTTACCAGATTCGCGCCACGCTCTCCGCATGGATCGCCGACGCGACAGTGAACGCGGTGCTCATTACAGGAGGTACCGGGTTCTCCGGTCGAGACTCTACTCCTGAAGCGGTGCGCCCGCTATTCGACAAGGAAATAGAGGGCTTCGGTGAAGTGTTTCGAGCGCTCTCCTTTGCCGAAATCGGATCCTCTACAGTGCAGTCCCGCGCTCTGGCTGGCTACGCCAACAACACCGTTGTGTTTTGTATGCCAGGTTCTACGGGTGCCTGCAGGACGGCGTGGGAGGGCATAATCCGTGAGCAACTCGACAGCTGTCACCGCCCCTGTAATTTTGTCGGCGTACTCGGTGTGCGAGACTATACTGAGTGAGCAGCTTGCTGCCGGTAGCGCAGGCACTGGCGCGCGTCCTCGCTGGTGTCCAGCCGATATCAGAGCGTGTTGAGATACCGTTACTCGATGCCCTTGGTCATGTGCTGGCGGATGATCTTGTATCCACTGTTGATGTTCCACCTTTAGATAACAGTGCGATGGACGGCTATGCGCTGCGCGCCAGTGAAGCGGGGCAGCCGCTGCCAGTGAGCCAGCGTATCCCCGCAGGTACTGTTGGCGCGATTCTAGAGCACGGCACTGCCGCCAGAATTTTTACCGGTGCACCGGTTCCTCCCGGTGCTGATGCGGTTGTGATGCAGGAAAACTGTGCAGAATTATCAGGCACTGTGACGGCATCGGGTGCCGTCAGCGTCGGCCAGAATATACGACCGCGAGGGCAGGATATTGCTGTCGGTGAAATCGTTCTCAAGTCCGGCCGGGCGCTGCGCCCTCAGGACATGGGGTTGCTGGCGTCGATCGGTTATAACACGGTAAAAGTCTACCGCCCTTTGCGTGTGGCAGTTCTGTCGACGGGCGATGAGTTGGCTGAGCCCGGCAGTGGCGCATTGCCCGAGGGCGGGATTTACAACTCTAACCGCTTCACGTTGGGAGGTTTGTTGCGCGCGCTGCAGATGGAATTTGTCGACTGTGGAATCGTTGCCGATACCCCGGACGCGACAGCGAACGCCCTGTTGAATGCTGCCAGCTGCGCAGACTGTGTGATCAGCACTGGCGGGGTATCCGTCGGCGAGGAGGATCATGTTAAAAAACAGGTCGAGCGTTTGGGTACACTGGATCTTTGGAAACTGGCCATCAAACCGGGCAAGCCACTGGCGTTCGGCAGTATCGGCAACACGCCATTCATCGGACTGCCCGGCAATCCCACGTCTGTGTTCGTGACCTTCTGTCTTATTGCGCGCCCTTTCCTGCTCAAGCTCCAGGGTGCCGTCGAGCCGGAAACTTTGCGCCTGCAAGCTCGGGCAGCATTTGCAGTCGCAAAACCCGGAACGCGACAAGAGTATCTGCGTGTGAAGTTAGTGAATACACCGGAGGGCTTGCAAGCTTCCACCTATTCAAATCAGAGCTCCGGCGTGCTCAGTTCATTAAGCCACAGCAACGCTCTTGCCATTATTCCGGTTGGCGTAACCATTAAGCAAGGTGATGCTGTGGAAGTAATCTTGCTAGATTCGTTAATGTGATGGCGGAGGCGCAGGCAGGCATCTCCCAGTGCCGACAACGGAGCCGTTGTTTAAGCTTGCCCTCGCTTCTGGGGCCTTTCTGCGAGCACTGTCTGAGTCCCAATGTTTTTTGCATAACAAAAAAACGGTTGCGTTGCTCAGCCGCGCGCAAGCAAGGGCGAACTGCAGCTGATGTCTTGATGGTCGGCAAGTAAGTAAACCTGCCGACACCTCTCCGCTAAATAGCCGCTAATCGGAATACTTCTGAAATACCAGCGAGGCGTTAGTGCCACCAAAACCAAAGCTGTTGGACATCACGCGTTGCAAATCAATATTGTCATGGCGTGTGAGTGCTATCGGCAATCCGGCTGCCTCAGCGTCCAGCTCTTCAATATTGGCCGAGGCAGCGATAAAGCCACGCTGTTGCATTAACAGCGAGTAAATCGCTTCCTGCACACCAGCGGCGCCCAGCGAATGCCCGGAAAGTGATTTGGTGGAGCCGATCACAGGGATAGCCGACGCGCCTTTATAAACGGCATGAACCGCCTTCAATTCCTGGATATCACCTGCCGGTGTACTGGTGCCGTGGGCGTTAATGTAATCCACTGGGCCATCGACGGTGCTCAGTGCCTGTTGCATGCAGCGCACGGCTCCTTCGCCCGATGGCGCTACCATGTCGTAGCCGTCAGATGTGGCGCCATAGCCGACCAGTTCCGCGTAAATTTTAGCGCCTCTGGCTCTGGCATGCTCCAGCTCCTCAACGACCAGCATGCCGCCACCGCCGGCAATAACAAAGCCGTCACGGTTGGCGTCATAGGCACGCGAGGCGCGCTCTGGTGTGTCGTTGTATTTGGTAGACAGCGCGCCCATAGCATCGAACAGGCAGCTTAGAGTCCAATGCAATTCCTCGCCACCGCCGGCAAAAACGAGATCCTGTTTCCCCAACTGAATCTGCTCCATGGCGCTTCCGATGCAGTGCGCACTGGTGGAGCAGGCGGATGAAATAGAATAATTGACGCCTTTAATTTTGAAGGGTGTTGCGAGGCAGGCCGATACCGTGCTCCCCATCGTTTGAGTGACCCGGTAAGGGCCAACGCGGCGCAGGCCGCGCTCGCGCATAATGTCGGAGGCTTCCGTCTGGCTGGCAGACGACGCTCCGCCAGAGCCGGCAATAATTCCGGTACGTACATTGGAGACGACCCCCGGTTGCAGATTGGCATCATCAATGGCTTGTTGCATAGCGATGTAGGCGTAGGCTGCTGCATTGCCCATGAAGCGCAGCTGCTTGCGATCGATGTGCGCTGCGACGTCTATGTCAGGCCCGCCTGACACGTGTGATCGCATACCGGCGTCAATCTGTTCCTGACTTCGGGTGATGCCCGAGCGGCCCTCAAAAAGGGACTGTGATACAGCTTCTGCGTTGTTCCCCAGGCAGGAGACAATGCCCAGCCCTGTGATGACTACTCGTTTACTCATCGCCCTAAAAAGCCTCCGTAGATTTGAACAGACCGACTCTCAAGTCTTTTGCTGTATAGATCTCAGTTCCGTCGACCGAGAGGCTGCCGTCGGCAATCCCCATAATCAGCTTGCGTTCGATAACCCGTTTGAGATTAATGTTATAAACTACTTTGCCGGCACTGGGCAGTATTTGGCCGCTGAACTTTACATCGCCGCATCCCAGTGCGCGTCCGCGTCCTGGATTGCCCCGCCATCCCAAAAAGAATCCCACGAGTTGCCACATTGCGTCCAGTCCAAGACATCCTGGCATCACTGGGTCGCCGGGAAAGTGACACTGGAAAAACCAGAGATCGGGTCGAATATCCAGTTCTGCGACGATCTCACCTTTGCCGTAGCTGCCGCCATCTGAATTGATATTGGTAACGCGATCGATCATTAGCATATTGTCTGTGGGGAGTTGGGCATTCCCGGGGCCGAAGAGCTCCCCGTTACCACAGGCAACCAGTTCTTCTTTGGAGTAATTGCTTTTGCCGGTCATAGAGTTTCCAGTAGAGGATAGAAGGGGATTACAGTACGCCGAGTATCGCTCCCTCTAGCCGCGTTTCCCATGTTGCGTCACGAAACTCATGAAGCGCGAGCATCGGACTTTATATCATGGCTTGGTGGCCGTCATTCTAATAGCTATGGCTTACAAGTCCAGTCGTTTGCCGTAATTTCGATGGCGTGAGCAGGGCGTTAGGAAAAGTCTTGCCGTGCTTCTTCGAAAGCCATATTAAAAGCGGTCCAGCTCGCGGGTTTATTGTGCCCGAACCGAACGGCACTTACTTTAGGTGCTAGCCCGGTGCCAAACCGAGTAGAGCTTTTCGGGACACGCCATCAATATCCAACCGTAAACAGGGCGGACTCTTCCTGTAGGCTCGCCCCGCGGATGGCCGCCCCACCCTCTACAACCTCAGGCGATCCCTTCAATCTCTAGTCGCTTTGACATCTATATGCGACGCTTGGGCTAGAGTAGGCAGCATTCAAGTCTGATTCCAAAAAGCTCCATCATGGCCTGCCATAGTGCTGTCATTGGCGTGCGCCAGACTAGGCTGTATTAATGTCCTTAACGCGCTGGGTTTCTATCATTTTTTGTGAGCGGTATTGAACCTCCGCTTTAAAGCTGACGTTATTCACCTGCAGAAGCCCCTATATTGGATTATTCGCGCATCGTGTGCCGTGCATCACAAATCGCGCCGATTAGAGCCTGTTTTTGGGTTGAAGAGTGCGCCCCTTCACGTTCGCGCTCCAAACTCAGGGGCTTTTGACTGGCCAAAAAACCAGCCTTCGGATAACATTAAGCATCTGTATTCGTGTGCATTTGTGCGGTGCAGAGCGATAACAATTCAAATTACAAGTGAGGCTACAAGGGATCAAGATGTTAACACCCGTAATTCTATCCGGTGGCGTCGGCAGCAGGTTGTGGCCCGTTTCGCGCGAAGCACATCCCAAGCAATTCTTGCCTCTGATTGGCGACATTAGCATGTTGCAGGATACCTTGCGACGCACCGTGGGCCTTGAGGCCGCAGCGCCATTGGTGGTGTGTAATGAAGAGCACCGATTTATGGTGGCGGAGCAGTTGCGACAGCTGGATGTTGAGGCGGGCGCGCTGATCCTCGAACCACAAGGGCGCAATACGGCACCGGCGGTGGCGCTGGCAGCTCTGCACTCTTTGAATGCAGACCCTGAAGCTATACTGCTGGTGCTGCCCGCGGACCACCTCATAAAGGATGTTGAGGCATTCGTCGCGGCGGTGAGTCGGGCGTTGCCGCTCGCCGGCCAAGGCCGCCTGATGACTTTCGGCGTAGTTCCGACGGCGCCCGAGACGGGTTATGGCTATATCAAGTGTGGCGAGTCCGTTGGTGATGAACTCTACGAGTTGGAACGATTTGTCGAAAAACCGGATTTAGTTGCGGCGCAGAACTATCTCGACAGTGGAGGATACCTCTGGAATAGCGGTATGTTCCTGCTGCGAGCAAAGAGTTTTCTGGAAGAACTGCGCAAACATGCGCCCGATATTCTTTCCTATTGCGAGCAGGCGATGAATGCTGCCACGGTCGACTCCTATTTTATACGCCCCGAAGTGGAGCTGTTCAGCCAATGCCCAAGCGATAGTATCGACTATGCTGTGATGGAGAAAACGGACGCCGGTGGCGTGGTTTCTTTGGATTGTGGCTGGAGTGATGTAGGCGCATGGTCTGCTTTATGGGAGGTGGGAGAGCGCGATGCGGACGGTAACGTGTGTCGCGGTGATGTGATAGCCGACAACTGCCGCGACAGCTATTTTCGCAGTGATTCTCGCCTGGTGGCCGCCACCGGTGTGGAGAATCTCGTCGTGATAGAAACCACCGATGCGATCCTGGTCGCAGATCGAAGCAAAGTGCAGGACGTAAAGCGCATCGTATCGATGCTCAAAACACAGCAGCGCACGGAGGCATCTCTGCATCGTCGAGTTTCGCGCCCCTGGGGTTCTTACGAATCGCTGGTCTCCTCTGAACGATTCCAGGTCAAGCGTATCGTGGTTGGTCCAGGGCAAAGGTTGTCGCTGCAGATGCACCACCATCGGGCAGAGCACTGGATTGTCGTTAAGGGCACTGCCGAGGTGACCTGTGAAGACAAAGTGTTTATGTTGGCAGAGGATGAGTCCACATACATTCCACTGGGCCACAAGCATCGGCTGGCAAATCCCGGGCACATCCCATTGGAAATAATCGAGGTGCAGACAGGTGCCTATCTTGGCGAAGACGATATCGTGCGCTTTGAAGACGTCTACGGACGCAGCCAATGACGGGACTTAAGATGGAGAATTATTGCTTTGATTAAGAAATGTTTGTTTCCCGTAGCGGGTTATGGCACCCGATTTCTTCCTGCCACCAAGAGTATGCCCAAAGAGATGTTGCCGGTGGTCAACAAGCCGCTGGTGCAGTACGGCGTGGAGGAAGCTCTCGCTGCCGGAATGACAACCTGCGCGTTGGTTACTGGTCGCGGTAAACGTGCCATCGCCGATCATTTCGATATCAGCTATGAGTTGGAACACCAGATTTCAGGCACCGGCAAGGAGGCTTATCTGAGTAGTATCCGCAATGTACTCGATCAATGTATCTTTACTACCGTGCGCCAGCGAGAAATGAAAGGCCTGGGTCATGCCATTCTTACCGGTGAAGCGTTGATAGGTAATGAGCCGTTTGGAGTGCTGCTGTCGGACGATTTGTGTTTTAACGAAGGCCCAGGTGTGCTGGAGCAGATGGTTGAACTGTATAAACAGTTTCGCTGTTCGATCGTGGCGATTCAGGAAGTGCCTGCGGATCAAACCCATAAGTATGGTGTGATTGGCGGCAAGAGTCTCAAGGACGGCATTTATCGGATAGAGAAAATGGTCGAGAAGCCCGATCCTGCCGATGCGCCTTCTAATCTTGCGATAATCGGGCGCTACATTTTGACGCCGGATATCTTTGATATTCTTCGCGAAACCGGGCCTGGTGCCAATGGCGAGATTCAACTCACCGATGCGCTGCAAACCCAGGCAGAGAAAGGCTGCGTGATGGCATATAAATTCAAGGGCAAGCGCTTCGATTGCGGCAGTGTTCCCGGGTTTGTAGAGGCCACCAACTTTGTCTACGAAAACTACTACCAGCCCAATTAAGCGAGATCCAAGTGCAAGAAATCACCTGTTTCAAAGCCTACGATGTCCGTGGAAGAGTCCCCGGCCAGCTGAATGAGGACATCGCTCGCCGCATTGGCCGCGGCTATGCCGATGTGGTCAAGCCGCGGCAGGTGGTTGTGGGGCACGACATACGCCTGAGCAGCGAGTCCATAAAGGGCGCGGTAACGCAGGGTTTACTGGAACAGGGTGTCGATGTTTACGATATTGGCCTGTGCGGTACGGAAGAAATTTATTTTGCCACATCGCATGCGGGTATGGACGGCGGCATAGCGGTCACTGCCAGCCACAACCCCAAAGATTACAACGGCATGAAGTTCGTGCGCGAAGAGTCGCGCCCGATCTCTGGCGATACCGGCTTGTTTGACATCAAGGATCTGGCAGAGCGCAATGACTTTACGCCCGCTGCGAAGCCTGGCCAGTTATATCCGCTGGATACCTCTGAAGCCTACGTGCAGCACTTGTTGTCCTACGTCGACGTTGCGAGTTTGAAACCACTGAAGATCGTTGTGGACGCTGGCAATGGCGGTGCTGGCCGCGTCGTGGATCTATTGGAACCGTATCTGCCGTTTGAGTTTATCAAGCTCCATCATGAAGCCGATGGTAACTTTCCCAATGGTGTGCCCAATCCACTACTTCCTGAAAACCGCACCGCTACGATAGCCGCTGTGCGCAAGCATGGTGCCGACCTCGGGTTAGGCTGGGATGGTGATTTTGACCGCTGTTTCTTTTACGACGAGCGGGGCGAGTTTATTGAGGGCTACTATGTCGTGGGTCTTCTCGCAGCGGCATTTCTAAAGCAACACGGCCCGGCCCGCATCGTGCACGACCCGCGATTGACCTGGAATACGGTCGATATTGTGGCCTCACACGGCGGTGAGGCAGTGCAAAGTAAAACCGGGCACGCCTTTATCAAGGAGCGTATGCGGTTGGAAAACGCTGTCTATGGCGGTGAAATGAGCGCGCATCACTACTTCCGTGATTTCGCTTACTGCGACAGCGGCATGATTCCCTGGTTGCTGGTAACCGGTTTGATCAGCGCTAGCGGCCAGCCATTCTCTGAGTTGGTGGCAGCGCGTATGGCGGCCTTTCCCTGTAGTGGAGAAATCAATCGTACCATTGAGGATCCGGCAGCAGTGCTTGCAAAAATAGAAGCAGTGTATAAGCCGAGTGCCGAATCTGTGGAGTATGTTGATGGCCTCAGCATGTCTATGGGCAACTGGCGGTTTAATCTGCGCATGTCCAATACCGAGCCCGTTGTGCGGCTCAATGTAGAGAGTCGCGGCGATCATTCGTTGATGGAGGCCAGAACGGCAGAACTGCTGGCTTTGATCGACGCCTGAGATTAGCGCTGTTGTTCCTCCAGCAAGGCGTCAGCACTGAGCGCTTCTCCAGGCGTCGATCAGTCTCTGCGTTGCCGCGTCCATGGCTGTGGTACCGTCGGCGCCTGACAGCCGCCCGAGTATATCGGTGCTGATCTCCTTGCCGAGTTCTACTCCCCATTGATCGAAAGAGTTAATGCGCCATAATTGTCCACTGCAGTAGGTGCGGTGTTCATACAGTGCCAGCAGTGCCCCCAATGTTCTCGGTGTCAGCGAATGCATCGTAATAACGCTACTGGGTCGATTGCCGGGCATCACTAGATGCGGGGCCAGAACGGCGGCTTTTTCCTCGTCCAGCCCGCGCTGCAACAAAGCGTTTTTAGCCGCTTCAAGTGAACGTCCCACCATCAGCGTGCGACTCTGTGCCAAGCAATTTGCCACCAGCATGCGGTGCTGCTCCTCGGCCTCAGTATGGCTCGTCAGCGGCAGTATGAAATCTACAGGGCACAGCGCAGTCCCCTGATGCAGTAACTGGTGAAAAGAGTGTTGTCCCATGGCGCCGGCGGAACCCCAGAGCACCGGAGCGGTGGTGTAGTCTAGTCGCCGTCCATCGCGACTGACACGCTTGCCGTTACTTTCCATGGTGAGTTGCTGAAGGTAGTCGGGGAAGCGCTGCAAACTGTGGTCATACGGCAACACGACATGATTACCCGCGCCGAGAAAGTTGCAATACCATAATTCGAGCAGGCTCATCAGCAGTGGCATGTTGTTGGCGACGCTGCTGTCGCGAAAGTGTTCGTCCATTGCCGCAGCGCCTGCCAGAAACTCAGCGAAGCGCTCCCAGCCAACGGCAATGGCACAGCTAAGGCCAACAGCAGACCACACCGAGTAGCGTCCGCCCACCCAATCCCACATAGGCAGGCAATTCTCGGCAGGAATGCCGAACTCGTGTGCAGCAGTTATATTAGTAGTCACGGCGAGAAAGTGTTTGTTGAGGTCTGCGCTGTCGGCGCCCGCGTTCAGTAGCCACTTTCGTGCAGCGAGTCCGTTGGCAAGCGTCTCCTCGGTTCGAAAAGATTTAGAGCAGATGATGAATGCTGTGGTGGCGGGGTTTAGGTTCGATAGGGTGCCCCCGATGTCCGCTGGATCCACATTTGCCACATAGTGGCAGCGCACGTTACCGTGATAGGGCTTGAGCGCCTGCGTCACCAGACGCGGGCCAAGGTCTGATCCGCCAATCCCGATGTTGACGATATCGGTAATGGCGGCACCTGAATAACCAGCGTGCTGGCCACTGTGAAGCTTCTTTGTAAGCGTTTTCATGCGCTCTCGTGCTGCCACCACTTCCTGAAATCGCGCCTCTTGTGCGCCTCCTCTGGTGGTAGCGCGCAGCAATGTATGCAACGCTGGCCGATCCTCAGTGTTGTTGACGTGCGTACCATTGAACAAATCTGCGATAGCCTGAGTGATGCCGGCCTGCTCCGCCAAACGTAGCAGGGAAGACAATGCGGCAGCATCCAGCAGATGCTTGGCGTAATCCAGGTGCAGGCCGACTGCAGTAGCTGCGAATGTGTCTGCGCGGGTCTTGTCCGTATTAAAGAGATGTTCCAGGGACGTGTATTGCAGTGTTGCAGCGTGCTCCTCCAACTCCGTGTAGGCGGGTAAATCAGAAAGGAGTGTGTGGACAGTCATTAGCGGGTTCCACTGTGAAGAATGCGAGGGTCGAGTATAGGAAGAGCTGTTTGCCAGCGCAATCCAAAGGGGCTGGCCGTGGCAAAGTTGCCGTGTTGCGGCTTATTGCTGACGATTTATGGCCAGTTGTGTGATGCGCACAAGGGCGCTGCGAGCATCGCTGTCTGGTACCTTAGCCAGATTTTCCAGCGCCAGGTCGTGGTAGTGTCTTGCTCGTTCGCGCGTGTACTCCAGTGCGCCGCAGCGCTTTACGGCAGTCGTTATTTGTTCAATCTGCGCAGCACTTTTGGTGCTGATGGCCTGCCGCACGATGGCCTGTTCTGCGTCGTCTCCGTGCAGCAGCGTGTGTATCAGCGGCAGGGTCACCTTGCCTTCCATCAGATCATCGCCAACGTTCTTGCCCATTTGGGCCGGATCGCCGTCATAGTCCAGTACATCATCAATCATCTGGAAGGCGATACCCAGGTTGAGGCCAAACTCCTGCAAGGCTTTGCGTGTCTCTTCATCTTGACCGGACAGCGTGGCGGCACCGTAGCAGGCCGCAGCGAACAGAATAGCCGTTTTACGCGTAATCACATCAAGATACTGCGCTTCGCTGGTGCTGGGGTTTCCCGCACGGGTCAGTTGCAGCACCTCGCCTTCGGCGATGGTATTAGTGGTCTCGGCCATATGGCTCAGGATATCCATATTGCCCAATTGAACCATCAACTGAAATGCGCGGGTATACAGAAAATCGCCCACCAATACGGAGGGGGCGTTGCCAAATTCGGCATTGGCTGTGGGGCGCCCGCGACGGAGCGTGGAGATGTCCACAACGTCGTCATGCAGCAGGGTGGCGGTATGGATAAACTCGATAACGGCGGCAAACGTGATATGGGCGTCGTCGCAGCGACCGAGCGCAGAAGCGCTTAGCAGCACCAGCAGAGGACGCAGTCGCTTGCCGCCGGCGTCGACAATGTAGTGCCCAACGTTCGCCACCATGTCGACGTCCGAGTGCAATTGCTCGATTATCAGCCGATTGACTAGCTCGAATTGTGGAGCGACTGTGGCGCGTATCTCTTGCATAGGGGAATGGGGGATCAAAAAAGTGCACGCGCATGCTAGGATGTGACCACTGGCGTGTCAAGCTGCGCAGGACGTTCCAGGCCTTTGTGGGAACGCTCGCAAGCCATTGTTTTGCTGAAAATTAACCCTTGCCCCGCCAGCCCGACTTGCGTAGAATTCTGCGCCTCCGGGGAGGCTGCGTACTAGCGCTGTCGTCACGGGCGAACCCAGCTGTTTGTGCCTAGCTCTGCCCCCTTGATTTACAAGGGTTTATTCAATTGCGAGCAGGCTAATTAAACGGAGCATAATATGTACGCAGTGATAGAAAGCGGTGGTAAGCAGCACCGCGTCGTTGAGGGTGAAACCCTCAAACTGGAAAAAATTGAAGTGGCCACCGGTGAGACCATCGAATTCGATAAGGTGCTCATGGTTGGCGGTGATACCATCATAATTGGCACTCCGCTGATTGCGGGTGGCAAGGTGACTGCCGAAGTAATTGCACAAGGCCGTCACAAGAAAATCAAAATCATCAAATTCAACCGCCGTAAGCACTACCGTAGAGAGACTGGCCATCGCCAGTGGTTTACTGAAGTGAAGATAACCGGTATCAAAGCTTAAGAGAGGGCTCGGACAATGGCACACAAGAAAGCTGGTGGTAGTACCCGTAACGGACGCGATTCAGTTAGCAAGCGTTTGGGCGTTAAGTGCTTTGGCGGTGAGACCGTAAAAGCAGGTAACATCATTGTTCGTCAGCGCGGTACGCGTTTTCACCCCGGCGAAAATGTAGGTATCGGTAAGGACCATACGCTGTTTGCCAAAGCCCCTGGCAAAGTGGAGTTTATTGTTCGCGGTGACAAGAGCCGCAAGTTTGTGCAGGTGGTTAGCGCCTGAGAGGGTGGTTCTCGCCAATAGATCGGAGGCCTCGTCAATTGACGGGGCTTTTTTTTATGCACAGGTTGGATTGGGTCAATTGCTTTCGGACCGGGAGAATGTGATACCCATGACATCACACTCCCTCTCCGCCAGGTTAGAGCATTCCATTTAGGATCGGTCATCGGGTAGAGCGCTGACTAATGCGACCCGCTATGTTGTGCTTTACTATACGAAGCTGAGTGGCGGCTGAAGGAGAGGTTTGTCCCCACGGGACTGCGCAAGACATGGATGTCGAGCTCAAGCCCCCATGAATGGGTTCACGGCGTGTCCCGTGCGGATAAACTTCTTCTTCAGTTGTCGGGTAAAACGTGTGACGAAACGCGATCTCGCTTTAGTCAGAGGTAAAAATGAAATTCGTAGATGAAGTCAGTATCAATGTATACGCCGGCAAGGGCGGCAACGGCTGTCTGAGCTTCCGGCGCGAGAAGTACATTGAAAAAGGCGGTCCCGACGGCGGTGATGGCGGCGATGGCGGCAGTGTTGCGGTCGAGGCCGATGAATCCCTCAACACCTTGGTGGATTATCGTTTCACGCGCAATCATCGCGCCGACAGCGGTGAATCTGGCCGCAGTCGCAACTGCACCGGCAAGAGCGCTGAAGATCTGGTGCTGCGTGTGCCGGTGGGGACCACGATCATTGATGAGGACCTCGGTGAGGTACTGGGTGACCTGTCGGCGCCAGGGCAGCGCTTGATAGTGGCCCAGGGTGGTTTTCACGGTCTCGGCAATACGCGCTATAAATCCAGCACCAACCGCGCCCCGACGCAGACGTCACCAGGCAGCGAGGGGGAATTCCGCAGCCTCAAATTTGAACTTAAGGTGCTGGCCGACGTGGGTCTGCTAGGTTTGCCCAATGCCGGTAAGTCGACGTTGATACGCGCGGTATCGTCTGCCAAACCGAAAGTAGCAGATTACCCCTTCACCACGCTGGTGCCCAATCTGGGGGTGGTCAGTATCGAGTCCCATCGCAGCTTTGTGATGGCAGATATCCCCGGACTGATTGAGGGCGCATCGGAAGGTGCGGGATTGGGTATCCGCTTTCTCAAGCATCTGACGCGCAATCGCATCCTCCTGCACCTGGTGGATATGGCGCCCTACGATGGCATTGAGCCGGCCGCAGCGGCGCTGACCATCCTGCGGGAGCTGGAGCGCTTTAGTCCGACTCTGGCGCAGCGCGAGCGCTGGCTGGTATTGAACAAGAGTGATTTGTTGGACGCTGATACGTTCGCCGAGCGCCGCAGTGCATTACTGGAAGCGCTTGATTGGCAGGGCCCGGTGTATTCGATATCGGCAATCAAGGCTGAAGGTACGATGCCCCTGTGCGGCGATCTGATGACTTATCTGGAGGAGTGCCGCGCCCGTGAGGCGGCGGACCCGCAATTGTTGGTGGCAGAGCGAGCGTTGCAGCACGCCATGCAGGACGAAGCTCGCCAGCGTATCGAGGAGTTACGGGCGACGCTGCGGGCTCGGTCCAGTGATGACGAAGATTTTGACGATGATGACGACGATGACGATTTTGACGTTGAAGTCGAGTATCGACTTTAGGAAGGCGGATGATTGACCGAAGCGAAATTTCCAAAGCACGGCGCTGGGTAGTCAAAGCGGGTAGCGCTCTGTTGACCAATGACGGACGTGGTTTGGACGAGGGCGTTATTTCCTCGCTGGTGAGTCAGCTGGCGCACTTGCGAGCGGCAGGCTGTGAAGTCGTGCTGGTTTCCAGTGGCGCTGTCGCGGCCGGCATCGTGCGTCTGGGATGGGCGTCTCGTCCTCACTTGCTGCACGAGCTGCAGGCGGCCGCCGCGGTGGGGCAGTCGATTCTAGTGCAGAGTTATGAGGCTGCTTTCAAGCAGTACAATATAGCAACGGCACAGGTGCTCTTGGGGCATGACGATGTGCTCGCGCGGGACCGCTATCTCAACGCGCGCGGTACGTTGAAGACCTTGCTCAAATTGGGTGTCGTGCCCATCGTCAATGAGAATGACACGGTGGTAACGGATGAAATTCGATTCGGCGATAACGATACGCTGGCCGCTCTGGTTGCAAACCTTATCGATGCGGAAGTCCTGGTGTTATTGACTGATCAGCAAGGCCTCTTTCGGGAGGACCCGCGGCACAACCCCGCTGCTGCACTGGTGCAGTGCTGCGATGTTCAGGACCCGGAACTGGATAGCATGGCGGGAGAGGGTGGTGTTCTCGGGCGCGGCGGTATGGTGACCAAGTTGCGCGCGGCACGTTTGGCGGCGCGCTCGGGTACCGAAACAGTGATAGCGTCGGGCCGCACAGAAAACGTGCTCGGCAGTATTGTCGCCGGTGACAATGTTGGCACCTGGCTACGCACCGGCAAGCAGCCGCAGAATGCCCGCAAGCAATGGCTTGCAGGTATGGTGCAAACATCGGGGAGTGTCGAACTGGACGAGGGCGCAGTGCGAGTGCTGCGTGAATCCGGGCGCAGCTTGCTGCCCGTTGGTGTGCGCGATGTGCGCGGGAATTTTTCGCGCGGTGATATGGTGTCTTGTCGTGACGCACAGGATCGCGAAATCGCACGCGGTCTAGTCAACTACAGTGCGGACGAGACGCGGCGCATCATGGGCTCTCCTTCAAGGGATATTGAAGGTATTTTGGGTTATCAGCTGGATGAGGAGCTCATCCACCGGGATAACCTGGTACTGCTGTAAAACGCGTATTGCTTACCCGGCTCTGCGCAGAGCCGGGGCTTCCGTCTGGCAGCAGCCTTAGCTCAGCCAGCGTCCGATGGGCGTTTTTACCCACAGAAAGTCCATCAGCTTTTTCATGCCCTCGGCGCTCTTGGCGCTATAGGGATAGCCGCTTTGTAGTTTGCCGCCGAAACGGTCGATCACAATCGGCATCTCATGGCAGTAGCCGCGAATGCCCTTTTTGCCATTGACTTGGCCGACACCGGAGTTCTTGCGGCCGCCAAAAGGCGCGGCGGGAATGCCATAACTCACTGCCATATCATTGACGCTGCAGGCACCGGTATCTAGTGCCGCTGCCAGTCGATAGCCCTTTTCCTTGTCCTTGGTCCATACGTTGCCATTGAGTCCGAACTCGGAATCATTTGCCAGCGCCAAGGCCTCAGCCTCGCTATCTACTTTCTGGATGCACAGTATTGGGCCAAAGGTTTCCAGCACCATGATATCCATCGTGTTGTTTACTCCGGTCACGACCGTTGGCTCGTAGTAAAGGCCCGCTAGGTCGGGATTGCGCCGGCCGCCCATCAGGATACTGGCGCCTTTGGCACGGGCATCCTCCACGTGGGCTTCGATGATCGTCATCTGCCGATCCCAGAACACGGCCCCGACATCCTCCTCCCAGCCATGCTGGGAGCCCTGACGCAGTGCCTTGCCTTTGTCCAGCACGAGGCGCAGGAATTCGTCGTACACTTCTTTTACGACATAAATGCGTTCAGTGCCGCAGCAGTAGTGCCCGGTGTTCATGCATGAGCCAATCCAGGCGCCGTCAGCTGCGCGGTCCAGATCTGCATCGGCGCAGACGATCATGGCATCGTTGCCTCCCAGTTCCAGCGTGCAGGGAATCAACTGGCTGGCACTGGCCTCGGCCACTTTGCGGCCGGTGGCGACTGAGCCGGTAAAGGAAACCTTGTCCACTCCGCCACTCACGATGGCTGCGCCAGTTTCGCCATCCCCCAGTAGCACTTGCAGTACACCCTCGGGCAGCCCTGCCTGGCGGAATATATCTTCTGCCAGCTTGGCGGAGTAGGGAGTGACCTCGGAACCTTTGGCCACAATCGTGTTGCCGGCGAGCATCGCCTGCGTCGCCTGGTTCATAACCAACACAAAGGGCCCGTTCCACGGGGTAATCAGGCCGACTACGCCGAGCGGCTTGTAAAGAATGCGCAGCTGCTTGAGCAGCCCCAGAATGCCGTGCACCCTGCGTTTACGAGGCTTGAGAAATTTCTCCGCATTCTTGGCGTAGTAACACAGCTGATCCGCGACCGAGAACACTTCCATGCTCATCGCATCAGTGCGCGCCTTGCCGGTCTCCTTCAGCACGGTGTCGATGATCTCGTCCTGCCGCTGCAGGACGATTTTCAGCGCGCGCTCTACGATAGCCGCACGATCTTTCATGGGGGTGGCAGCCCAGGCGGGCTGTGCAGCCCTTGCTTTTGCAATGGCGGCGGCCACTTCCTCGGCATTGGCGCAAATCAATTCACCGATAGGCTCCATCGTGACCGGGCTGCGCAGCTGCAGGCGGCGGTGGGAGTCATCGGATGCGATCGGTTCGTAGATAGACATGGCGTCCTCCTGTTGTAAAGAAGCTAAACTAATGGTCGCTAGTTTAGCTGTCAATGTCTTTTGCGCCGGTGAGGACTGACCAATAACGTCACGCGGAGACAGTTTTCGGCCCTTGGCGTCATCGCGACGTGCAAGCCTGCGCTTACAAGTCGGGTCGGATGTGGAATAATGCGCGGCGTCGCAACCTAACCCTTACTGAGCGCTTACCAGTGTCGCCAACCTTATTATTGATTCTCTACTGTCTGGGCATTGCGGGTTTCTCGCTCGTCGGTGGCCTGTTGCCGAACTGGATCAGGATGACGCATACCCGCACCCAACTGGTGATGAGCCTGGTGTCTGGATTGATGCTCGGCGTCGCGTTCTACCACCTGGTGCCGCACAGCGTGGCTCTGGGCGCTGGCCCGGGCGGCGTGGATACCACCGTATGGTGGTTGATGGTCGGGCTGATTGTCATGTTGCTGCTATTGCGGGTGTTCCACTTCCACCAGCACGATTTCAGTAGCGAAGAAGGCCCGCAGCACGATCCTCATCAGCATGCCGCTCACTCTCATGCCGGTCATTCTCAAGACCCTGCTCACACGACTGGCCATAACGCCCCTGTTCATGGCCTCAGCTGGGTCGGTCTCGCAATGGGTCTCGGCGTGCACACACTGATCGACGGTGTTGCCCTTGGCGCAGTGATGCACGCGGGTAGCCACGATGGCGGGCTACTCGGTATTGGGGTGTTCCTTGCCATTTTGCTGCACAAGCCCTTGGATGCCATGTCTATTGTCACCCTGATGCAGGCCGGCGGATGGAGCACGCGGGCGCGTATGACTGCGAATCTTGGCTTTGCCCTGCTGTGCCCGTTGGGTGCGCTGCTTTTTTATTTTGGGGTGGATATGGTGTCGGACAGCCGCAATCACCTGGTGGCAGCGGCACTGGCTTTCTCAGCCGGCGCATTTATTTGTATCGCCTTGAGCGATCTGCTGCCTGAGGTACACTTTCACAGTCACGATCGGGGAAAGTTGACCTTGGCGTTTCTGCTGGGAATAGCGATCGCCTATGCAATAGGCAGCGTGGAGCCTGCGGGTATTCATCTGACAACGCATTAAAGGGAAGCACTAGCGATGGTTAAACGATGTATTTATCCGCCGATCTGGTTGGTCTTTGGCTTGGTCGCCATATTTGCCTGCAATGAGTTTTTCCCGGGCCCGCGTTTTACTAGTCCGCTAGGGCTTTGGGTGGGTGGAGGACTGATAGTTGTCGGGCTGGTCCTGTTGGTGATGGCCAATGGGCTTTTTACACGCGCTGGAACAGGCATCATTCCTTTTCGTAATGTGTCGGCACTGGTTACCGACGGCGTGTATCGATTTACGCGCAACCCTATGTATCTTGGCATGCTCAATGTGCTGCTGGGGTGTGCGATCACCGTGGGGTCCTCCGCAGCCTTGCTGGTATCACTGGTGTTCGCAGTGATTATCGAGCTGCGATTTATTCGCTTCGAGGAGGCCATGTTGCGTGAGCTATTCCCGGATACGTACCCTGCTTATTGTGATCGTGTGAGGCGTTGGCTTTAGTTGGAAAAGCGGCTAATCTGTCTGGAGTGCCCGCGCTAGCAACGTCGGTGGCGGGTTAGTGGTGAAATGTTAGTTCCATTATCCGGGAGAACATATGAATAAGAATATTCTGGCCAGTGTATGTCTCGTAGCAGCCTACAGTCTAGCGCTACCTGTTATTGCCGCTGATACCGATCCCCAGCAATGTCTGGAGTGTCATGAACCCATGGAAGATTGGGCGGGGATGACCTTGGATGAGATTGTAGTGCAAGCCAAAGCGCCAGAGAACAAGCGTCACGAGGCTAATCAGGCGCTCACCGACGAAGAGCTGAGACTAATGATTGCGGTGTTAATGCCCAGCGTCGAGTAAGCCGCCTGGCCGGGTTGCGCCTGCACAGGCTCAAGCTCGGTCCAACCACCCCCTCAGATGATCGTTGACGATGCTCTCTAGAGCATCGATATGGGCCGGTGAACTGTTCAGGCAAGGTATGTACTGGTAGGTTTCACCGCCTGCCTTCATAAAGTATTCACAGTTCTCTACCGCGAGCTCCTCCAATGTCTCAAGGCAATCTGCGGAGAAGCCCGGTGAGATAACCTGCACTGATTTGATGCCTTCGCCAGGCAGCGTTTTGAGGGTCGCATCGGTATAGGGTTTGAGCCACTCCTCCCTGCCAAAGCGTGACTGGAACGTTGTCTTGTAGTCTTCCTGCTGCAATCCTAGCTCGGTGGCTACCAAACGTGACGTCTTCAGACATTCACAGTGATACGGGTCCCCCTCATCGAGGTAGCGCTGCGGCACGCCGTGATAGGAGAACAACAACAGGTTCGCAGTGCCATGCTGTGCGCGATGGGCACGGATACTCTCGGCGATGGCGCTGACATACGCCGGGTGATCGTGATAGTGACTGATAAACCGAAGTTCTGGCAGCCAGCGCCGCTGCGTGAAGTCCGCTGCCAGCGCGTCAAAGGTCGAGCCGGTAGTGGCGCCGCTGTATTGCGGATATAGCGGCAACACCAAGAGTTTGCGTACGCCGCGCTGCAACATGCTTTGCAATACATCAGGTATGGAGGGCTCGCCATAACGCATGGCGAACTCCACCATGACGGCCTCTCCGTGCTCGCTGTTGAGGCGTTCACGCAAAGCGTCTGCCTGGTCCTGCGTGTGGAACAGCAGGGGAGAGCCGCGTTCAGTCCAGACGCTGCGATAAGAGTGGGCGGAGCGGCCGGGGCGGATATTGAGAATAATGCCGTGCAAAATAAACCACCACAACAAGCGCGGTATTTCTACCACCCGCGGGTCTGAGAGGAACTCCTTCAAATAGGTTCGCAGAGCCGCGCGCTCAGGTGCCTGGGGTGTGCCGAGGTTGGTCAGCAGTATGCCCACCCGAGCTTGCTGCTCATGGTCAAAATTGTTAGTGCCGATGTATTTCATGCCGGGCACGATATACGTTTGCTGGCTCCATGCCAAGTAGCGGATGCTGCTGGGCGCGCCGGGGGTCTCAGCTCCACAAACTCCGTTCGCACGCGTTCACTCAATCAACTCCCCAAACCAGAAGCTGGTCGATGGCGGTAGCCCTGAAGTGACGCCCACTGGAATACGATTCACTGCAGACCGTGAACCACAATGACATCCGGCATTCTACCCGGTGCGTGACAGACGTTGCAGGTCTTCACTGCGGTGCCGGCGTCAATCGCTCCGTGTGTCGCAGTGAGACTGTCGCCTACCTGCATGTTGTGGCAGACGCGCTGACATCCCTGTTGGCGATTGTCGCCCTGCTTGCTGGGGAATACTTCGGCGCGCAATGGCTGATACCGGACGATCTGGATGTAGTCCGTGCCATGGTTCAAGTACACCATTGTGGCGATCATTGAGTTAGACTGACTATGGCTGCATCAGGAACGGCACTGCTTTAAGCCCAAGGTGGCACGTAGGCGGCGCAGCGAATGGTATCGAGGTGGGACTGTGTTAGGCGGGAGAAACCGGGCGGCCATCCGCGGGGCGGCCATCCGCGGCCCAGGCCCTCATGGAGGGCCTGCCCCTGTTTATGGGTATAGGTTCACGGCGGGCCCTAGCCCAATACCATTCAATTTGGCGCCGATTTTGAAGCGTAAGGACGCGCCATTCGGTAAACCAGTCTTTGACCTTAGAGGGTAAACATGATGTTTAAATGTATCTCGATCGACGAAGCCAAAGTACTAATCGATAATGGCGGCGTAACCATCGCCGATGTAAGAGACGCGGGGGCTCACGAATTAGGCCATATCCAGAATGCCATCAACTTGCAGCAGGACAGTGTGCAGGATTTCTTGGCGAATACTGACAAAGACAAGCCACTGATCGTCTACTGTTACCATGGCCATTCCAGCCAGGGCGCAGCGGACTATTTCGTCGAACAGGGCTACGAGGAAGTCTACAGTGTTGATGGCGGCTATGAGGCCTGGCGCCAGAAGTACTGACTCCGGACTAGCAGCATAAGTAAGTGCCACTCACACATGAGGCGACTTTGACAGCCAGCTACGATCAACGCTATCTTATTACTCCCACACCGCCAATTGTTTATGATGAGCTGGCACACATTGGCGCGGGCTTGCGCTTCGCACAAAGCCCGACTAATTTTTTGTCCGACATGCGCAGGGAGTATGGCGACACCTTCTTGGTGGATGTGTTCGGTTACACATTGTTTTGTGTGTTTTCGCCCGAGGGCCTCAAAAGCCTTTACGCCTTAGCGGAAGACGAGGCCAGCTTTGGTATGGCGACCTTCGACATGCTCCGATTCAAAACCCCGCTGGGCATTTTTGTGGACGCGGATATCGATCTCTTCTACGAACTTTTGGTGCCCGACAAGGTGGCCGTCTACGTCAAAGACTTCGCGGATGTCGTTGCGCAAGTTATTGCCGGCTGGGGTGCCGTCGGCCAGGTCAATGTGTTCGACGAAATGCGCACACTGGAGCAGCGTGTGGGCTTCAAGGTGTGGACCGGTGAAGAGGCGGCGCAGGACGGCCTGTGGCAGCAGTTTAAGAAACACTTCGATGTATTGTCGCAGGAGAATGCCTTCGTCAGCCCACAGCTGACAATGGAAACGTTAACCACGGGCAAGGCGAAAGAAAAGCAGGCGGCGGCGCAGATCATGGCGCTCGTGGGAAATATTTTGGCGCACCGGCAGGCGCAAGATGCCTGGCCAGACGACACTCTCACTTTCCTCTATCACCGATTCAAGTCTGAAGACCCGCAAGTCACTCTGCGTAAGCTGACCCATAATCTGATCAACGCCAATCAGGGTTTTCTATCGAACCTGTACGCGGCACTCAGTTGGACGCTGATAAACCTTAAGCAGCATCCGCAGACGCAAGCGCGCCTTGAGGCCGAGATTGCCCGTACCAAAGCGCAGTTCGGTGAGTACTTTTACGAGTCACAGGCAGCATTAGATACCATGCGCTTCTGCGAACAACTGTTGATGGAAAGTGTGCGCCTCGCCCAGCGCTCTATCACGCTGCGTAAAGTAATGCAGGAAATCCAGTTCGACTGCGGCGATGCTGTGTATACGATTCAACCCGGCGTCTACATCACCACAATGCTGTCCGTCACCAATACACAAACACCTGAGCTCGCACAGTTTGACCCCGACCATTACCAGGGGCGAAAAATCGATCCGAAATTGATCGAACAGGGCAGGGAAGCCGTCAGTACCTTCGGGCACGGATTGCACGCCTGTCCGGCGCAGAAATTCTCACACAACATGTGCAAAGTGCTTTTGACTCTTTTGCTGGATAACTTTGATTTCAGTGCTGTCGAAGGCGTCACGGAACCCTGCAGCTCGCAGATGGGCGGCGTTGCACGCGCGGCGGGCGAAGTATTTGTTCGCTTCCACAGAAAGCAACGGGCGTGAATTCATTGCGAGCGTAATACCCGTGGATCAGAAAATCGTTATTGGTATTTCTGTCGCCGTTGCCATAGCAATAATTTTGCCGTCAATAGTGTGCTGCATAAACGTGTAAAATTCAAAATAGACCAGAGTGCGATATTGAGATTCGTTGAGGATCCTAACGGTATTTGCAAGGCTCACAGCACAGCAGCAATCTCTTTAAGCACGGGTATTGCGATAGAGCGCTTTGCGGTTGTTTGCGCCAAGCGTAAAAGTATTCCAATAGCGCGGTAGAGCATGCACTTCGTCGCGCTCTCCATTAGTATGGTGGCGTGAAAATTCTGTAAACAATTCCGAGAGCTCCCTATGTCACTGGACTTTGACAGCGCCCGCCTTCCCAATCCCCACCTGCGGGAAGAGCACCACGAGTGGCGTACGCAGTTACGACGCTTTATTGATGCTGAAATCATGCCCTTTGCCGAGCAATGGGATGAGGATTGTCATATCCCTATTGAGTTATGGCCCAAGGCTGCGGCTGTCGGCTTACTGGGGCTTGGCTACCCGGAAGAGTTCGGCGGAACGCGCGAAGGCATCGACTCCTGGCACCTGTGGATCGCCAATGAGGAACTTTCGCGCATCGGTGTGGGTGGCATACCGGCCAGCCTGATGGTGCATGGCATCGGTTTGCCTCCGGTGATCAACTGGGGTTCACAGGCGCTCAAGGAGATGGTCGCCCCGCCGGTGCTGGCAGGTACCAAGCATATCGCGCTGGGTATTACTGAGCCGGGCGGCGGTTCAGATGTGGCGCAGCTGGCCACCACAGCTGTGCGCGACGGCGATCACTACATTGTGAATGGCTCCAAAACCTATATCACCGGTGGTATGCGCGCCAACTGGGTATCTACGGCGGTGCGCACAGGCGGAGAGGGTGGAAGGGGTGTTTCGATGTTGTTGATTCCCACCGATGCGGAGGGCTTCAGTCGCACGCAGCTGGATAAAAAACAGGGTTGGTGGGCCTCGGACACCGCCACCCTGTATTTTGATAATGTGCGGGTGCCGGTTGCGAATCTGATCGGTGAGGAAAACCAAGGATTCCTCGTTATCATGACCAACTTTAATAGTGAGCGCATGGCAATGGCAGCGTCGATGGAAGCGCTGGCGAGGGTCTGTCTGGAGGAGGCCGTAGAATGGGCGCGTGAGCGCAAAACGTTTGGCAAACGGCTGGCGGATCATCAGGTCATTAGGCACAAGATCGCGCAGATGAAGCAGCGCCTGAACGCCACGCAGGCCTATATCCGTGTATGTTATGAATCTATCGAGGCGGGTAATGCGGTTCCCGGCGATATCGCCCTGCTAAAAATACAGGCCAGTGAGACCATGGAGTTCTGCGCGCGCGAGGCGATGCAGATTCTGGGTGGCATTGGTTATATGCGCGGCAGCAGAGTGGAGCGAATTTACCGCGAGGTGCGGGTCAACGCCATCGGCGGTGGCTCAGAGGAAATCATGCGCGACCTAGCCGCGCGACAATACGGGGTATAAGTATGAAATTGTGGCATTGCGCTAGTGCGCGATCCCTGCGTCCGCTTTGGGCGCTGGAGGAGATGGGCATGGATTACGAGCTGCAGATCCTACCTTTTCCGCCGCGCCTGTTTGAGCGCGAGTATCTGGAGGTCAACAGTTTGGGCACGGTGCCGTACTTTGTCGATGGTGATACGCACATGACTGAGTCTGTGGGTATCTGCCAGTTTTTAGTGGATCGCTACCGGCGTTATGACTTCGGGCTGGAACCTTCGCACCCCGAGTACGGAGCCTACCTCAACTGGTTGCATCATGCCGACGCGACGCTTACATTCCCGCAAACCATTTCCATGCGCTATTACTATCTGGAACCCACTCCAGAAAAGCAGGCCGTGGCCGATGATTACGCCAAATGGTACATCTCGCGACTGCGGCGTCTGGACGCCCATCTGGAGTCGCATGAATATTTGGTCGACAACCGTTTCACCATTGCCGATATTGCGGTCACCTACGCGCTGTATCTGGGCCGCGCTATCCAGCTGCACCAGAAGTACAAGCCGCAGACGCTTGCGTATCTAGAGCGTTTGATGGAGCGGCCCGCCTTTAAACGCGCCGAGGAGCAGGGCGAGCCCTTGCAGTTGCCCGACAGAGGAGAGTAACAATGAGTGCAAGTGAAAGTGAATTGAAGGAATTTCGGGCAGAGGTTGCGGCCTGGATGAAAGACAATAACCCACTCGACCCCGGTTTCCTGCTGCCGCAAACGTTCATGGAAGTAGGCGACGAGCGTCAGCTGGAATTCCTCAGGGAGTGGCAGCACAAGGTATGGGCGGCCGGATATCTGGGTTTGGCCTGGCCGCAGCAATATGGTGGCGGCGGTGTTGAAGCCGTGTTTCAGAGCGTTGCAGATCAGGAAATGCGGCGCGCCGGTGTGCCGATCTGCTTCAACGTCATCGGCCTCGGTTGGGCTGGCCCGCTAATCAATGATATCGGCACTGAGGAAGAGAAGGCCAAGTATCTGAAGGGCATACTCACCGCCGAGGATGTCTGGTGCCAAGGCTTCTCCGAGCCCGAGAACGGCTCCGATCTTGGCAATGCGCAGACGCGCGCCGTACTCGACGACGACGAATACGTCCTCAACGGCCAGAAGATCTGGACCACCATGGGCAACTTCGCCAAGTACATGATCCTGCTAGCGCGCACTAACCCGGACGCGCCGCGCAAGTATGATGGTTTGTCCTTCTTTCTGTCACCCATGGACGTGCCGGGCATAGAGACGCGCCCCATCCGCAAGATCACCGGCGAGTTCGGTTTTACCGAAACGTTCTTTACTGATGCGCGTATTCCCGCCGACTGCCTGATGGGTGAAGAGGGGCAGGGCTGGAAAATCGCCATGCAGACACTGCAGTACGAGCGCGGCGCGGAAGCTGGCGCGGCGGGCGGGCAATCCATGGTGCGTGTCACGGTGGACGATATGATCAGTCAGCTAGATGGCGTCACCCGCGATGGTGAGTCGGTGCTCAAGGACCCCGTGGTACGCGACCAGTTGGTGCAGGCCATCATGGAGGAGAAGGCCATGATCCTCGGTGACAGGCGCTCGCATATCGGCGCATTGACCAGCGATTATCCTGGTTCATTGCCGCTTTCAAACAAGTTGCGAGCAACCGAGATGACCCGGCGCATGCGGCAGTTGGCGATCAACCTACAAGGAGCGCAGGGAGCACTCTACGTAGGGGATGACGAGGCGCGCCAGGGTGGTTTCTGGCAGCGCGCATACTTCAACAGTTTTTCCGCGACCATCGGCGGCGGTACCAGCCAGGTGCAGGCCAATATCGTGGCGGAACACATCCTCGGCTTGCCGAAGTAGGGAGCAGTTATGTCAGTCCTTGGAAATACCACGCTCAGCTTCAGTGAAGAGCAATCCATGCTGCTGGATGTTGCCAGACAGTTTTGCCTCGATAAATCGCCCATCGCGAGAGTGCGCGCACAGTTGGAAACCGACACCGGCTATGAGTCGGCGCTGTGGGACGAAATGGTAGCGCTGGGTTGGGCCGGCATCGCCCTGCCCGAATTGGTGGGCGGCTCGGCGATGGGCATTGCAACATTGGTGCCGGTCATTGAGTCCATGGGTCGCGCCATGCTGGGTACTCCGTTGATCAGCAGCGCGCTCGCGGCACAGTTGCTGCTGAGAGCGGGGAGCATGGAGCAGACGGAACGACTGCTGCCGGACATCGCTGCTGGCGCGCCGGCGACGTCGGCATTATTGGAGAACGGCGATTGGGGCGCTGAGACCGTCGAGCTAGCTCTCGATGACGAGCGCATAATGCAGGGTGCCAAAAAATACGTAACGGATGCATCCGTAGCCGCGCTGTTCGTGGTACCCGCGATGCATCGCGGCGATCTGGCGCTCGCGGTGGTGCGTGCGGACCAATTGGCTGATGGCGCAGTGCGCCCCAATACCCTGATCGACCAGACCAAGCGTTCGGCTAATGTGGATTTCAGCGGTGTGAGGGTGGATGAAAACAATGTCATCACCGGGCCCAAGGTCGCCCAGGCATTGCGTGATGTGCGCTTGCTCGGTGCGTTATTAGTTGCGGCGGAGGCCGCCGGCAGCGCTGCCGCCTGCCTCGATACGATTGTGGATTATCTTAAAACCCGCAAGCAGTTCGGCAAGTTGATTGGCTCTTATCAGGCGCTCAAGCATCCGACCGTGGATATTCTCATAGCGATGGACTCAGCACGCTCGTTCATTTACCACGGCGCGACACTGGTCGGAGATGAGCCACTGGATCGCGATGCAGAAATCGCCTGCCGCATGGCCAAGGCACATGCCTGCCAGACGCTGTTGTATGCCGGTGACCGGGCTGTGCAGTTTCACGGCGGTATGGGTTTTACCTACGACTGCGATGCGCAGTTATATATCCGCCGGGCGCAGTGGAGCCAGCAACAATTCGGCGACGCTCAGCACCATCGCAAACGATTGGCTAGCCTGCTGTTGGGTTAGCGGCTCTTAGGGCTTGGGATGCTGCTGCCGGAAATATGGGGGCACTGGATGTCACTGCCGATCTAGCCGCTCAAGGCAGTCCCATTCGGGACAAATTTGCTGTGAAGTTATTGCCCCTTTTCCGCTGCATGTACCTATCCCCTTCGTATATAATGCCGGCCTGACACAACTGCTTCGTTATCGCGTAGAAAAAAGCATCCACCATGGTGAAAAAATATCGCGGCCTGAAGGGTAACGCCCTGCCTCGCAGCCTCTCCGTATCTTTGGCCGGTATCCGCGCAGGCGGTGCGCTGGCTGTGGATAGCGTTGTGCAGCGTATGATGGGGCGCGGTGGTCCGGACGATGAGGATTCCGAGTTTGCCCGGCGCGAGGCCAAGCGTTTTGCGCAGGAGTTGGGCAAACTCAAGGGCACCTATATCAAGATCGGCCAGATGCTCGCCCTGTTCGGCGAGCAATTTCTGCCACGGGTGCTGGTAGTATCGCTTCGCGACTTATCTGATCAGACCGAGCCTCTGCACTGGGATGCACTTGAGTCATCCGTGCGAGACAGTCTGGGCGATCTTTACCCCGAGCTGGACATTGATCCGCAGGCAATTGCCGCTGCTTCACTGGCGCAGGTGCATCTGGCAAAGATTCGCGCCAGTGGCGAATGGATTTGCCTGAAAGTGCAATATCCGGGTCTCGCGCAGGTTATTGATTCAGACTTCGACTCGGTGGTGCGCATGTTGCTGCTCGCCCGCTGGGTAAAAGCGGGCCGCGAGCTGGATGATTGGCTAGAGTCCATGCGCACCCATTTACACAACGAAATCGATTACCAGCGTGAAGCCGCTTACACTCAGGAAATGGGTTCTCTGCTGCTGGGCATCCATGACGTTGGGGTGAGTTATAAGGTGCCGCATTTGTATGAGCGTTACTGCACCGATTCTATATTGGCCATGGAATATATTGACGGCGTGTCAGTGGTCGACCCGGATGTTGCCAACCTGTCGCTGGAGCGTCGCAACGCACTTGCAAAGGCCATGCTGGAGCTGTTCTTCTACGAGGTATACCAGTGGGGACTGTTGCAGACCGATCCCAATTTTGGCAATTATCTGCTGCGCCTGGATGATAGACGCAAGCGAGCAGGGCAGGATGAACTGGTACTGTTGGATTTCGGCTCAGTACTTGAATGTCCCGACGATTTCCTGCTACACCTGCGTTGTACTATTGATGCGGGTCAGCGCCAGAATGTCTCTGAACTGGCGGATGGATTGATTGGGCTAGGTTGTCTGAAGCCCGACGCCAGCGAAGAAGGGCGTAGGTTATTTGCGCAATTTTGCCTGCATTTGCTCGAACCGCTGCGTTCTCCGGAGAAGTTGCCCCCAGAATATCTGAACGATAAGGGCGAATACTGTTGGGGTAAATCACATTTGATGCGCCGCGCAGGCAAGATGGCTGCCCAGTCAGCAGCCAGTCGCCACTTCACTACCCCTTCAAGGGATTTTGCCTTGATTGCACGCAAGCTCACGGGCGTGTTCAATTTTATTGCTGAGTTGGACGCCGAGTTCAACGCGTACGACATAGCCCACTCCCATATCCGTCGCTGGCGGGAAAGAGGGCGACGTGCCGAAAAAAGGTAAGGGCAAGGACGATAACGAACGTGCGATACCGACTTCGCGGGCGGGGCGTTTCGCGCGCATGGCGCGCATGGCTGGCGGTGTGGCAGGCGGCATGTTGGCGGAGGGCTCGCGCCAGTTGCGTGCCGGCAAACGCCCCACGGCCAGAGACCTTTTGTTGACACCCGGCAATGCGCGGCGTGTGGCAGAACAGCTGGCGACCATGCGCGGTGCTGCGATGAAGGTAGGACAAATTCTTTCCATGGATACGGGTGAGTTTCTGCCGCGCGAACTCGCCGATATTTTGGCGACATTGCGCGATAACGCCCGATGTATGCCCGCAGCACAGCTGCATGCCGCGATGAGTGAAGCCTACGGGCCTGATTGGGAGAGCCTGTTCTATGGCTTCGATACCAAGCCACTGGCAGCTGCCTCTATCGGGCAGGTGCACAAGACTATCTCTCCGGACGGTCGCGAGATAGTATTAAAAGTGCAGTATCCGGGCGTCGCAGACAGTATCGATAGCGACGTCGACAATATCGCCAGCCTGTTGCGATTGTCGGGCTTGCTGCCCGCAGGCGTCGACATTCAGCCTTTACTTGACGATGCGAAAGAACAGCTCAAGGATGAGGCAGACTATCTCAAGGAGGCGGAGTTTTTACAGGCCTTTGGCAAGTTACTGGGTAAGGACCAGCGCTTCTTGCTGCCGGAAGTATTGCCTGAGCTGACCCACCGCAACGTCCTTGCTATGACCTATGTCAGCGGCAGCCCTATCGAGACCATCGTCGACCTGCCGCAGGCGGAGCGTGATCGAGTGATGACAGCACTGATCGAACTCATGTTGCTGGAGCTGTTTGAACTGAAGATGGTGCAGACCGATCCCAACTTCGCGAACTACCAGTATCGCCGCCAGACCGGCGAAATCGTGTTGCTGGATTTTGGGGCTACTCGCCATTTCAAGGCAAGTTTTGCCAACAACTATAAGAAACTTGCGCGCGCGGCTATCGCCGGGGATGAAGCGAAAGTCATAGCCTGCGCCGAGCGGCTGGGCTTTGCTGTGGGCGATACACCTCAGTATCGCGATATGGTATTGCAGGTGTTGCTCATCGCACTCGAGCCGGTGTGCACTGACGTCGAGTATGACTTTGCTCGCTCCACGATGGCACGAAAGCTATCGGCGCTGGCGGAAGATATTAGTGGCTTGCGGGAGTCGTGGCGTGCGCCACCCACGGACGCGGTCTATTTTCATCGCAAGGTCGCGGGCATGTTTTTGCTGGCGACGCGCCTGAAGGCGCGCGTTAACGTCTACCAGCTTATGCAGCGCTGGTTATCGTGAATCCTGACTGCATTGAGTTCTGTTTGTCCTGAATCTCTGTTGTCCTGAACCGTAGCCCTGAAGCGCAGTTCACGCACTACTTCGCGTCTGCTTTTCTGCGCTTTTTCTTCACGTTCAGCGAGCTGTCGCGCAACTCATCAAAGGACGCTTGCAAGCAGTCGGCGTAAACCGCAGGGTCGGGCAGCATATCCCGGCAGGCGGTGAACGACAGGTTGATGCTGCCCTTCTTGTTCTGCACCGAGCTGTACACAATATGGAACAGGCCTACATTGGGCAGTAGCGGGCCGAGGCTAATAAAATCGATCAGCGCGGCACCACACATATAGAGCTGGAACGGCGCGCCGGGCACGTTGGTGACGATGGTATTAAATACGGTGCTCGCCTCTGCCAGGCCCGTGGCGCTTGCGGTCCTTATGGCCAGCGACAATACGTTGCCCGGCATAACGTCGGTGAGATCTACGGCAAAGCGCGGGCCCAGTGCTTCGGCATAGGCTTTAGCGGATTGAGATTCCGCGTGTACGGCTGCCAAGCGTTCGCAGGGATCAGTAATATCGGTGCGCAGGGCTACGTTCATAAAGCCCACCATGTTGCCGCCCGCGGCGCGTTCCTCTACGGAGCGCACATCAATGGGGCAGCCGGTGACAAGCGATTGCTGCGGCAGCTCGCCTTTGCCATCCAGGTATTTGCGCATGCCGCCCGCAACGATGGTCAACATCACATCGTTCACAGTGGTGCCCGGTTGCGTATTTTTGATCGCGCGTATCACTTCAAAGTTGAATTTGCGCGCTTCCACCACGCGGTGCCGTGAAATCTTGCCTTGGAAGCGGGTTTTCGGTTTGTCCTCAAGGTTGTGAAAATCCTTGTCCTGCTTACCCTTGCGCAGCCGCATGAACGTCGGGCCGGCCTCTTTTATTATGTCGAACATTTGCCCGGGTTTGCGCCAGGCGTCGATATAGGCTTTGCCCAGCATTTTCGCCATGGAGGGTCGCTCCACAAGCCATGGCGGCGCCTCGCCCACATTTCGCGTCTCGGGGGTAAGATCGTGCACGATGTTCATAAACTGGGTGCCGGTTGCTCCATCCATCGCGCAGTGGTGCACCTTCATCAGCAGGGCGAAGCAGCCGGGCGGATAACCATCGATATTATTGAGTCCTTCGATGACGTAGATTTCCCACAAAGGCTTATCCCGGCGTAGCGGCTGCGAGTGAATACGAGCGGTCAGGATACACAGCTGCCGCCAGTCGCCGGGTTTGGGCAGGGCGATGTGACGCACATGGTATTCCATGTCAAAATCCGGATCTTCTATCCAGTAAGGCCGGCCCAGGTTGTAGGGTACGAAGGCCAGCTTGCGTCGGAAAATGGGCGATAGGTGGGCGCGATTTTGCAGCATGTCGAGTATCTGCTTGAAGCGGACTTTGCCACCCGGCACCGTGGACTGGTCGTAGACACTGACACCGCCAATATGTTGCGGCAGACCGTCCAGTTCGGCGTGCAGAAACATAGCGTCTTGTCCGGATAACTGTTGCATAGCTTTTTCTCTTATTAGCGGCATGCGAGAGCGAAGCATACGAGCATAATTGCTGGCGTCAACTTATTAGGCGCGCCAGTGCGACGGGTTTGTCTCAGTTTAGCTGCTTCAGATACTCAGTATAGGTGGTGGGCGCAAAGGGCCTGCCCAGAAAGTCCTCCACCAGTTGCGCGGCGGGCTTGCTGCCGGCCGGAGCCAGCACTTGTTTTCGGTACGCGCGCGCGGTGGCATTGTCCCGCAATCCGCTGCGCTGAAAGCGGCTGAACATGTCTATCGAAAGGGCCTGCGACCACTGGTAGGTGTAGTAGTTGGATGAGTAGCCGTTGAGGTGGCGAAAATTGTTGTAAAAGTGCGTGCCGTTAACGTATGGAAAAGGTGAATACTGGGCCTGCAATGTTTGCAGCAGAGGTAATAGCTGGAAGAGGTCGGGATCAGCGTTGTAGTAATTGAGAGCGAGGTTGGCATAGAAAACTTGTGCTGCAACATTTACGGCTTCGCCAAAGTGTCGCGCCGCGTTCATTTTTGCAACAAGCTCGGGGGGGATGGGTTCTCCTTTTTCATTGACGGCGAATTCGCGCAGCGTTTCATAATCCCACGCCCACTGCTCTAGCATCTGCGACGGAGATTCTACGAAATCCCGCTCCATGGACATCCCCGAGATGTCCAGCCATTGCTGGGTGCCAGAAAACATACTGTGCAACAAATGGCCGAATTCGTGCAGGAAGGATTCGACCTGGCTGTGTTCCATGAGCCCACGGGGGAAATTAGTGGCCATGCCTGACAGGGGCAGCTGGCCGTCTTTAAGGCCTGTGCGCAGAACCCAGTGCGCGGCATGGCCGTACTTGTTGTCCCGAGGATGCATATCCAGATAGAAGCGACCAATGGGTTTGCCCCCTTCACGAATCTCCCAGGCGCTCACGTCTTTATGCCAGGAGGGTGTCTGCCAGGGTACGATCTGCACGCCGAACATGTCCTCGATCAGTTGGAAGATGCCCGCCTGTACATGCTCGAACTGGAAGTAGGCGCGTATTTCTTTATTATCCAGAGCAAAGTCTTCCTGCCTTACAAGATTTTCCAGCCAGTCCACTTGCCACGCCTGCACCTCTTTGGCCTGCGGCTCGACGGTGTGCAGCCTGGCCAATAGCCTATTTAGTTCACTGTTGGCTGGTTGTTGCACCGCCGCACCCACTTGCGCGAGGAAATTCTGCACCGTGTCGGGTGTGCCGACCATCAGCCCGTCCATTGCCATGGCGGCGTGACTGTCATAGCCGAGCAGGATAGCCAATTCGTGACGACGCGTGATGAGTGCCTTGAGTGTCTCGCTGTTCGCAGGCGTAGCGACGTTCTTGGCGGCCTTGAATAGCCGATAGCGCAGGTCATCGTTTGCTGCGTAATGCAGGATAGGAAGGTAGTTTGGAGAGTCCGTTGACATGCGGATAATACCGTTGTCGTCTGGTTTATGGCGATCGACAAAATCCTGTGGCAATCCTGCCAATTGCGACGGAGTTGTATCGACGAAGCGTTTATCCACCCGGATGGCTTTTTCGTAGGTGCTGCCAAGGTCGGTAATAGTGCGGGTCAGCGCGCGCACTTTGGCGCGCGTTGCGGGGTCGCGGTCTACGCCCGCCTGTCGAAAGGCTTTGAGCTTTTTTTCTATCATAAAGCGCTCGGACTCGCTGGCGCTCTGCAGGTCTATCGCAGCAACCCGTTGGTAAAATGTCGGCGAGAGGTTCACCGCGACAAGAAAATCAGTGTAGTCAGTCACACATTGCTCTGCGGCAGCCTGCACATTAGTGTCGGGGTGCACTGCTTTCATATACCAGACGTGATCTATCGCCTGCAGCATGACCTGCATAGCATCGTAGGGGCCGTAAACACTTTGCACCGTGGCGGGTGACGTGTCGCGTTCGAGCAGCTCAAAAGCGTCTTGTGCGTTGGCCACGGTAGCATCGCAGAGGGCAGTCAGCTCGCTGGCGCCTAGCGTGAAGTCCCACCCATCGCGTGCTATGGAAAGCGTGGAGGGAGCCGCTAGGGCATTGCCAACAGCAAAACAAACGATGCACGCTAGCAGCTCGCCGATCCGTGTTAATGCCAAAGGATTTACCTCTATTGGGAGCGCCGTATCGATCAGGTGCTGTCGGTGTGTGGTGAGCTGATTGTCCCGGTGAATTCACCGTTTAGTCTACAGAAATAAAAAGTGTGTCGGGCACGCTTCCCCGTCCAGGCAGAGGCCGCATCCGACAAATAGCCGACTATGTTCTATTTGACATCCGCCGGAAAAACCTTACAAATGGGTTGGAGACGTGTCGGTGTTTCATTGGCAACGCTATCATCCACAGAGAATTAATTATGAATCGACTAATCAATACTGCTCGTACCTTCATCTTTTGTGCCTTGACAGTCGCGATACTCGTTGCCTCAGGTCAATCGCTAGCAGCCGATGCCAAAAAAATCGAGTCTGAAGCACGAGACGCCCTCACCAGACTGTACGAGACAAATCCTACGGCTAAGGAACTCAGTGAAACGGCAGACGCCATATTGGTGTTCCCTCACATTCTCAAGGCTGGCTTGATTATTGGTGGTCAGGGCGGCAATGGAGCGTTGTTTGTAGACGGTGAAGTGGTGGCTTACTACAACATAGCCGCAGCAAGCTATGGTCTTCAGGCGGGCGCACAGACGTTCGCTTATGCCATGTTCCTGATGACCGATGCAGCCCGAGAGTACCTCGATAGCAGTAATGGCTGGGAAGTGGGTATAGGGCCAAGCCTGGTCGTGGTGGACGATGGTGTCGCCAAAACGCTCTCCACCACAACGGCCAAAGAGGATGTTTACGCCTTCATCTTTGGCCAGGAAGGATTGATGGCGGGTCTTGGTATACAGGGGTCAAAAATCACTAGAATTGATCTCTAGCCGGATGCTGGACACTGAAAAGCACGTTCGCTTGTCATGAGTCAGGCTTCGGCTGCTGCGCGTTGAACAGGTCCTCCTGCTGTTCTTCAAGCATCACCGCTAGCGCTTCGGAGCTTGTCTGTACCATGGGTTCAAAATGCGCGCCGCTGCGCAGCCCGCGTCGTGCAGGACCAACATGTCGGCGGTACCGGAGATGATTTTGTCTGGATGCAGCTGCTCGATCAGCTGTACCACAGCCAGTGGGTACAGGGAAAACGAGAGCCCGCCCCAGGCAAAGAAGAGTGTAATTACGGCCCAGCAGATCAGGACGGCGGCAATGGCGAAAAGCGTAAACTCCTCCGGAGAGCCTAGCCGCAGTGCCTGCTGTGCGATCGCCAGTGCACCAAGATTGGTCACCATGTGCGCCGCAAAGAGTCGTCCCCGCTCGGTGTTGGCGGCTTGGCTGTTTAGCCAGCTTTCGATTACGGTGATCACCGTTACGAACGCCAGTCCGCAGATGACCCTCAATACCAGCCCAAACCCAAGGGTTCACCCACAACACGTGTAGGAGCGCGGCTGAGGCGCACAGGGACGCGCAAAATGCGAAGGTTCTGATATGGCCCATCCGTCGTATCAGGCGTCCGCTCACCCAGGTGCCGCAAATAAAGCCGAAGAAGTATCCTGAGAGCACAAAGCCAAGCATGAGTGTTGAAAAGCCCTCGCTGGTTCCGCGCAATGCGAGTAGCGTATTGAGTAGGCCGTTGCCGAGCAGCAATAGCGCGACGCTCATCAGAATAGAGCTGACGGATTTCAGCATGGGTAACTCCCGGCCTCTTTATACTCGCAGTGTTATTGTTTCCATGCACGTTTCAGACTGTGTTTTTCCCTCTCGGGTGAATATGGCGGATAATACTAGGGCCGGCCTGCACAAGGCCAAATTCAGTAATCGCGAAGGCCGTCCAGAGCGCTACGGGTTTACTAAACCGCGACAATGCCATAACAGTCGCGCGTTACGCTGGTGATTAGTTGCAATCGCCAGCAGCAACGGCATCACGCCGATAGCTGCCTGTGCGATGACCATCATGTTGCCCGGCCTGGGGCGCTCTGCGGCCCTCATGAGGTTCCAGCTTTATTCAGCTGCCCGCTTGCAGCGCTTTGACATCGGCGGTGGTAAGGGCATTGCCCCCGATACCCCACTGCCCACTGGGCACGTCATGGACGCGAACCCAGGTGACGCCACGCATGTTTTCGCCTTCGATGGCGACCATGGTGTCGGTGACCTTGCTGATCATTTGCTGTTTGTCGGCGGCACTGAAGACGCCTTCTATTACGTGAATGTCGACTAATGGCATGATGATTTCCTTTCGGTGGTTAATCGCTGCGGCGAAAGTACCGGGCGAGAACCACAGCTTGCGGCCATGAAGCGCGTTTTGCTTGAGGCCTGGATGAGGGTAAAGTGGGCTTTTCATGAGGGAAGGTGCTTGGCCTTCCCGAGCCACAGGAGGACGGGATGGCCATGAATTTTCGATTCGACGGCTTCGTTCTGGACCGCGACGCGTTTGAGCTGCGCCGCGGCTCGGCGCTAGTGGCGGTTGAACCCCTGGTGCTGGATCTGATGGTGCTGCTGCTGGAGCAGCCAGGCGTGGTGGTGAGTCGCGATGCCTTGATGGCGCAGGTCTGGAAGGGGCGGATCGTGTCAGACACCAGCATCTCCACCGCCATCAAGTTGGCGCGCAAGGCGGTCGGCGACACAGGACGGGACCAAAAATACATACGGACCGTCCGCAGGCGCGGTATCCAGTGGGTCATGCCGCTCGAGCCGGTTGAATCAGGTAAGCCGGTGTGTACTGACACTGAAAGCTGGCATGCCGACACTGGCGCACAGCACGTGCTCTACGTTCGCTGCGTTGACGCGATGAACGACCCGGCGCTGCGCCCGCTGGCCCGCGCAACAGGTGCGCGCGCCGCGTCTATCCTGGCGCGCATACCCTTGCTGCAAATCGCCTCGCCGTTTGATCTGGCAGACGAGGTGACCGATCCGCGTGAGCTGCGCGCCCGCTTCGCCATCTCTTACTTGCTCGAGTTGCGGCTTCAGCGGACAGAGAACACCCTCACGGCCGACGCGGCGCTGACCGAAACGCGCAACGGGCTTCAAATCTGGGCCCAGCGGTTCGAAACGCTCAATGGGCCCGGTGATCAGGAAATCCTGATGTGCAAGGTGATCCGTCGCATCGAACCCCGGCTGATGCAGGCCATGGTGGCCGACATGCAGCTGCCAGGTGGGGGTGCTGATGCCCGCGCCTGCCTCCTGAAAGCTATCGGGCTGCTCGCCTTGCGCGGATGGAACCGAGCCACCTTTGTCGAGGCCACCGACTTTATTGAGCGGTCTGTCGCGCTGGAGCCTGGCTTGGCTCTGGCGCATGCCTATCTCGCGCTGGTCAAGGCGCTGGGGCATCGGGTCGGGTTGTTGCGTGACGATGACCGGGTGGTACCCGCAGCTCTTGCGGCCGCAGAAAGGGCGCTCGATCTGGAAAGCCAGGACTCCACCGTGCTGGGGCTAGTGGGCTGCGCGCTGGCTGATGTGGGGCAGTTGGAGCGCGCGCTGCCGATTCTGTACAAGTCGATTGAGGCGGGGCCGCAAAACGGCCATGCAAAGACCGCACTTGGCGCGGCGCTGATGATGAAGCAAGACTACAAAGCCGCCGCAGGACTGCTGGCCGAGGGCATGGCCTGCAGTCCTGCGGACAGCCGCCTGTCCGTCTGGGGAACGGCGCTGGCGCTGGCACAGCTGGCACAGGGCGATCTGGATGGCGCGCTCGAATCCGCCACCAACGCATGCCAAGAGGATGACCGCCTGTACTTGCCTCGGTTGGCCCTGGCGGGCGTGCACCTGATGCGCAACGAGCCAGCAGAGACGGTCGCCTCCGTTCGGGAGACCCTGCGCACGAAGCCGGATTTGAACCAGACGGAAACCGTTTGCGTTCTGGGCAAGCGGCTGGGGGCCGCCATCTGGTCCACGGCAGAAGGACTGGCTGGCGCAGCCCACTAGGAAGAATGGCTGATTTGTGAGGCCCCAGTGAAACATTGAGGGTGTCACCGGGCTCAAAAAAAGTATCAGGCTTTCCCTCACCAGTGTTTCTGCGACTGGAGTATGCCGAAGTTGCCAGCCATGCAAAGGGCAGGTTAACTTTCAAGCTGGTCCATTTGATGCTAGCTTTCGTTGGTAAGAAATTGCCTATGGGCCCAAATTCCTGCTGAGGATATACGATGACAGGTTTAGCCTTTAAGGTTCCTCGAAATCTTCGGCGAGGGTATAGAGCCGACGATGAGCAGTTTTCAGTTGAAATTGCCGTCGACCTCATCGCGCACATGAGTCAACATTTTGGCCTCGCAGATCTTGGTGCCACCAAGCTCTTGGATATAGGCTGCGGCTGCAAGTTCACGCAGGCTATCCTCGACAGAAACCTGCCGATAGGCCAGTACGTGGGTATAGATGTTTATGCCGAAATGATCGAGTTTCTGCAGTCAAACGTGGACGACCCCCGGTTCAGCTTCCACCACATGAACACCCACAACGAAATGTATAATAACGACGGTGAACCGCTTACAGCAGAAACCAAGTTACCCATTGGCGAGGATAAATTCGATCTTATCTGCCTGTTTTCAGTGTTCACTCATCTGGCTCCACATGATTATGTTGCAATGCTTAAGATGCTCCGTGCGTATGTCAAGCCAGATGGCAGGCTGTTCTACACTGTATTCGTTAATGAAGAGACAAGTGGCGGCCATGGGTATATAGACTTTTATGCACGCAGACTGAAGTCCGCTGATATTATTGCCTCCGAGAAATACAGACAGCACCTTATTAATGCGCTGAAAAATAAAGGACCACCAGATTTCGTAGATATGGTGGCCGATCAGCCACTAAAAGTTGCAATGTATTCCAGAGAGCATGCTTTGAGGCTCCTGGAGAATACCGGCTGGGAAGTTGAGTCCCTGAATGACCCGGTGGAAGAAATGCAGCACCACATGGTATGTAGGCCTGCTTAGTCATTGATCATCAAAATGGTGACGTTTAGTCCACTCTCTTTTGATTGTAGACCACCTCGATCAAGGGGCTCCCCAATCGGCATGATTCGCGCTATTCTAGCCAGTTGGGGGGAGGAGAGAAACGATGATAAAGATAGGATTACCAGCGATTCTGCTGTGCCTGATAACGGTTTCTTCTGCCCGCGCGGAAGAATTCGCCGTTGCGGCACAGGCGCTGTGTGAGAAAGTGAAGTCCTGTGCTATGGAGCAGTTACAAGGCGCGGAGCTCACGCCGGAGGCGCGACAGATGATGCAACCCATGCTGGACGGTATGTGCGCGCAAGTGCAGGGCAGAGTGGGCGATGTCGCGACTGGGCACCCACTGTACAAGCCTGCCGTGGCCTGCATGCAAAGTATGAATACACTTACCTGCGAAATGATGCAGGATGCTGACCAGTTACAAACACCCGCATGTGAAGCCTATGAAAAACTGGCGCGTGAATCCGCTGCACGTACCTGATACTGACATCTGTTGAGGTGATGCACCGACTCAATCCATTCAATAATTAATAACGGTACGACTATGCGAAATATAATGATCCGGCTGATGTACTTGACGGTGCTGGCACTGCCAATGGCAGGCTGCGGTAGTAGCAACAACAACAATAGTAATGATAATAGCAGCAGTGTCGGCAATCCGGTGGTCGTTCCGCCCATTGATAATCCGGTAGTCGTTCCGCCCGTTGATAATCCCGTGGTCGTTCCGCCCAATGATGAGTCTGTATTTGCAGTGGCAAACAGCTGTGTTGCCATATCACCGGATGATGGCGCGAGCTTTATCGCAGTCGGTGATGCGCCTGCTCTGGCTGCGGGCAAGGTTGTCGGGCTCTTCGGGCTTGGGGCCAGCGTGGCGTCCGACGCCAGCCGCTTTTTGTTGCGGCCCTCAGACCTGGGGAAATACCTGCTTTATGATGAGGGCCGGGGTTACCTTACGTCCGATGGTGCACAGCTGACCAGGCAGATCGCGCTCGCATTCGACACAACAATGGTGGGTGACAAGGTTGTAGTCGAGGACCGCATGCAGTCTGAAGGCGAGTGGCAATTGCTGGCTGCGCCGGATGCGAAGTTCATGTTGCAACATATTAAATCGGGAAATTACATCGGTGTGGATGGCGCCATGGTTGCTGCGGCTGAAGGCGCTGCGTTGTCGTTTGTCGAGCAAACCGATTGTGCGGAATTTCCCGAATTGACCGTCGATGCGACCGGAGGGGTAACCTTTACTGAATTTGAGGACGGCTCGCTGTTTGGCTTTGTGGAAACGCATTCTCATGTGTTTACCAATCTGGGCTTTGGCGGCGGCGGTGTGTTCCACGGCGCGCCCTACCATCCGCTGGGCGTTGAACATGCGCTGCCCAGCTGTGAGCTGACCCACGGCGTTGACGGGCGCAAGGATTTTATGGGCGCAACCTTCAGCGACGGTATAGGTGATTTCAATGAATTGCTGCCGGCCATAGCGGTCGGCCAGCTGCCGCAGAAGGATCACGACACGGACGGCTACCCCACCTTCACATCCTGGCCCAATGCACCCGTGAGCGCCACGCACCAGGTTCAGTATTACAAGTGGATTGAGCGCGCGTACTTATCCGGGCTGCGTTTACTGGTGCAGCACGCGACCACCAACCAGGTGTTGTGCCAGCTGGTCACGGGTATCGGCGCCAATCCTAAGCGCTACGATTGTAATGACATGATTGCGGTCGACAGAATTATCGAAGATACCTATGCGATGGAGCGTTATATTGATGCCCTTTCCGGTGGCCCGGGCCAAGGCTGGTTCCGCATCGTATTCAGCCCGGAGGAGGCGCGTGAGCAGATCAAAGCGGGCAATCTGGCCGTAGTGCTGGGTATTGAGACTTCTGACCTGTTTGATTGCTATCTTGTTCCTTTTGGAAGTTTCAGTAAGTGTACTGAGGCGGATGTCCTAGCCAAGCTGGATGATTACCATGCCAAGGGAGTGCGGGTACTTTTCCCTGTCCACAAATTCGACAATGCATTTTCTGCCGGCGACGGTGACCGGCGTGTCAGTGATATCGGTAATTTCGGCCATACTGGTCACTACTCCAATTTCTCGATATGCCCGCCAGAATTGTTGACCTTCCCCGGCGGTTTTGACAACGGTGGCGTCACCTTTGCCAACCTCAACCAGCCACGTGATATTTACGATTCACCGCCACCGTTTGACATGAGTGGCTTTGATGAAAGCCCCATTGGCGCGCTGCTGCCCAATATCAGTCTGTTGAGCGGCGGACGGCTAGAGGGCGACTATTGCCAAAACCACGGCTTCACCGATCTGGGTGAATTTCTCATGCGCGAGATGATGAAGCGCGGCATCGTCATTGAAGTGGATCACTTACCACGCAGGAGCTACCAACGCGCTTTTGAGATATTGCAGGAGTATGATTATCCGGCCGTCGGCACCCACGGTCGCAATAATAATGGTGAGATATACAAGCTGGGTGGTATGTCTAAGTTTAATTTCGGCCGTTGTCGCTCTGCCAGCGAGCCTGCCACCATGGACGATGGATTGCAGTCGCGCGTCGAGTTGATGCGCGAGGCTGGTGCTTTCGAAGCGGAGGGTTTCGGCTTCGACCTCAACGGTTTTGCCGGTGCGCCGGGCCCGCGGTTCGGAGAAAATAGTGGCTGCAGGGATCCGCAAACCGACCCCATCACCTATCCTTTCGCGTCTTACGCCGGTGATGTCATGCTGCAGCAACCCGTGGTCGGCAATCGCACGCTGGACTTCAATACCGAGGGCATGGTTCATCTTGGCCTGGTCGCGGAACTGATAGAAGATGTGCGCCGCGACGGTGTTACTGATGAGGAACTTGAGCCGTTGTTCAAGTCTGCAGAGGGTTACATTCGTGTGTGGGAAAAATCAGAGCGTCGTGCAGTAGAGATGGCGCAGCCAATGGATTGAGCATTGCCTTGTCGGCGGGCGGGCGGGCGGGCTCGCTTGCGGGAACCTACCGACACGCATAGGCGCAGTCGCCTCGTAATGCCCAGGCGGATGCCCGGCGAACTCGATGATCTGATGCACGGCAGAGAGGTCCAGTAGCGGAGGTTCAGCAGTATAAAACAAACAGTATTACCTGTTTTATACAGCTCGAATATCACCTGGACTCCTGAGGCAGGGGAGCTAAAACACCTAATCACCCTCTCAGCACTATGGCCTGCCCCCGACTGGGATTTCCTGTTGAAGACCTGCCGCGGCCTGAGGGCGGGCGCAGTTGCTGTGCGATCAACATTTCGCCCCTGCGCCGCAGTCAAAATGACAGCATAGGATAGACGCCGGAGCGCTAGAGCTTCTCGCATGTCTCCCAGAGGGTCTCCACAGCTTCCATGCGATGGTCCGCCAGGGCAGGGTTGACCTTAGCGGCGGTGTCGATGCCCAGCACGTCCTCCAGATTGTCCGGCACCTCCACCGTTCGGAACAATTTACGATGGCGTTTCTTGCGGGCGGGAGCGTGCTTGTTCATGGCATACCTATAGTTGCAAAACTATCGGCTTGATCATAGCGCAGGCGATTGACAAACGGTTGATCTGGCGCAAGGTGAGAGAATCAAGCGCTGCGTGTCACTGTTCAAACGCTTCAGTATCCAACCGGAAGATTTCGAATGGTATGTTAAGCGGTTGCATGAGTACAAAATTTGCCACTTCGCTCTTGATGACATAGATATCCGATTCCGCGATAGTCGCGGTGGACAGTCCGCTTTTTTGCGGGATGTTTGTAACCTCGCCTGCACTGAAATCGGTGTTCAGGCGCACGCGACTGACACTGTCGCCAGAGACGGCGTAAACATCATCGTCTAATACGACCAGGCCATCCGGGGAGGGCAGGGCGTGGCCGGTCAATGCTATTGGTGTAACAGAACTGCCATTGGGCAGGCTCACGCGCAGCAGCGACGCAGGGAAGAATTTTGCTACAAGCAGCACTGTTTCATCCAGCGTGAGTGCGATACCGTTCAGACCGAGGCCAGCGCTGGTGACATCTGCAAACAATGGATCGGTGGCCAGGATCGAGCCACTCCCTGTGGCAGGGTCAAGTCGATAAAGAAATGGGCTGGCTGGGTCGGTCACATAGGCAGCGCCTGCGCTATCCAGTATCAGGTCGTTGCAGGATCCGTTGGCGGTGATGGCGCCCAGAAAAAACTCCATAGTCAATTCGGCGCTGTTGAGATCGAATACCCAAACACGGTTGTCGCCCCCATCGACCTTTTGAGCACATACCCACAGGCGCCGTCGCTCGGCATCGACCTTCGCGCCAACCAACTCTGCTCGGTTATCCGCCGCACGAAAAACCGATTCATCACCGGTGGCGCCGATTCGAACAATACTGCCACCCTGTAAGCTGGTAGCGAAAAAATCACGTTTTTCAGGATCGAACGTGACACCTTCCGGAACACTGTCGGTGCTGGTCAGTTCATAGCGTTCAGACAGCAGTGTCAGTGCGGTATTGGTACTGTCGTTATTGTTGTTGTTGGAATTGCTGCAGGCGGCTGTAACGGTGATAAGACATATGACAAGGGCGGTAGTGGTAGTGGTTCGCATCATGTTCTGCTCCTTTTTTTATTCTTTGCGTTTGGTTTCTCCTGATGGGCCAATCATAACATCATAGCCCCAGGCCCTGATTGTGTCCGCGTGCCCTTCAAATATCTCGTGCATTATTGCAATGTCGGCGGTTGACAGCGCAGCCATTTTTTTGCTGTTGAGATCGGTGATGGGGCGGTTCAGGGTGCCGTCTGTGGAATGCACTTCGAAGCTTGCCTGATAATCCAAATCGCTCAGTTCGGGCATAAAATTTGCCAGCTTTTTGCAGGCCTTCGCAGGATCACTTACTAGTGCTTCGTACGTCATCACGAGCGTATCCTCTAGCTCCCGTGAGTTCGCCAACTGCTTGCTCAGGCACATCATAGAAAAGTTGGCGGCGCGTTGTGCTGCCCATTGGTTGCGTCGCATCAAACCTTCAGCCTGCGCATAGGGGTTGCGGACCATCACAATAAATTTTACGGGCTTGAAGTTCGCCAGAATGTCGCGTGAGCGAATCAGGTTCGGCGGGCTCTTCTCCAATAACACTGGCTTGCTTTTATCCCAATGGGAGTCCCACGCCTTTTTAATATCGGGCCAAGGCAATGCGTGTTCTGCCTGCCATTGATCTAAATATTCGCCCCCCGGTTGCCCGTGCGGCGCACAGCATTACTAGGTGGCTCGCGCAGTGCGCTTGTTCTGTTGTCGAAGGTTCTGGCATTCATGGGCGCGGGCAGCACGACTTGCTGCCCGTTGAGTTTGATATTGTGATCGATGCACCTTGTCTCGATAATTGTCGCTACTGAAGCAGCGTTTTCACCTGTAAGGAATCCAGCGTATAAGGAGACAGCACGGGCCGGACTAACGCCGCATTCGATGAACCCTAGCCTAAGCGTTCGGCTCTCGCTTCCCTGGGTAAGTGTCGAGAATGTTCGTGTGGTCGATGCTCTGGGTCGTGAGGTGGCCATTTGTGGCATTAATGCGGGGGAGAGGACCTATTTGACGTTACTTTCGACGTCGTCGTGCAGTGATGCCAGATTATCTGGGGTACTATGCTGCCATCGCAGTGACGCAAGCGTGAACACTGGGAAAACATGTTGTCCCCCTAAAGGAAAAATGACCTTGCTGACGAAAACCTACTTCCCAAGATTGATTCGATGTCTTGTTCTGTTCACCCTCCTCGGGCTTGCTAAGCAGGCCGTCGCCATCGACGCCGGTATGCCGAACCCGCCGGCTTCGCCCACGATCGTGAAGGTTGGGATCTTCCTGGTGGACATCGTTAATCTTGACGAGGTGAACGAAACGTTTCAGGCAGAACTGATTATCGGAGCAGAGTGGATGGATCCCCGGCTGGCGTTCGATCCTGTTGAGGCGGGGGTAGACCAAAAGCTTTTCCAGGGATCGTGGCAGTTTGACGAAGTTTTCAGCGGCTGGTGGCCGCAGCTCCTGATCGTCAATGAAATTGGGACTGGCGATACGAACGCAGTGCGGCTGGTGATCCACCCCGATGGCCGGGTACGTTATCTGGCGCAGCGGAACGTGACGCTTGAGACGCCGATGCAGCTGCAACGTTTTCCCTTCGATAACCAGATACTGGAGGCCAATATCATCGCTTTCGGCGACTACAGCGATCAGGTTGTGTTGCAAGTCGATGAGCGTATTCTCGGAGCGACCGAGGAATTTGCTGAGGAGAATCAGAAGGTCAATATTGCTCAATGGCGTTTTGAAAATCTGGAGCTCACTAGCAGAACGGCGGATTTCCGCTACTATGGCGGCGCCAAGGACTTCTCGGAAATCCATCTCACCATCTCGCTAACGCGCGAATCAGCGAGCTTTGTCTGGAAGGTAATCTTTCCTCTTATTGTCCTCGTTTTGCTTATGTGGGCGGTTTTTTGGCTGGAGGTCGATAATTTATCCGAGCGATTGAACCTGGCCTTCATCGGAGTGCTGACGATCGTCGCTTATCAGTTCCTGATCGACGGGACGATGCCGCGAATCTCCTATTTCACGTTTACCGATGCCGTGTTGCTCTATTCTTTTGTGATTATGTGTGTGGCCATCTTCGAAAGTCTGATTGTCTACTCGATGTACCGGGCGGGGCATAAACCCCTCGCCGAACTCACAGACTTTATCGCGCAATGGGTGTTCCCTATAGTCTATTTCGCGGGCCTATTGGCAAGCTATTTATACTATCTGTAGTCAAAAGGTTTACGCCTTTCAATGGTTGCTGTCCGCCACGAGGTGATTAGCCAGTGCCCAGCACAATAATTAATGGCGTTAATCTTTACTATGAATGCCATGGTGAAGGCGAGCCCTTGATGCTGATCGCGGGGCTCGCGAGTGACTCCCAGGGTTGGCTCACCGTGGCAGAGCCCCTGTCGCGGCGTTTCCTTCTGTCACTTTGCTTGGTCATTCCATGGGGGGGGTGTGGCGCTGGATTGTGCGATCCGCTGCCCAGAAAGAGTTTCCAGATTGATCCTGGCGGCCACCTCGGCGATCAGTTGCAAGCGCAATAACGCTCTTCTTTACGATTGGTTCCGTTATGTCGAGTCAGGCATGAAGCCGGAGTACTGGTTCAGAAATCTTTTCTACTGGATCTTGTCCGAGGATTTTTTTGCTGACGAGAAGCGGGTGGAAGACGCTGTGCAGAATGCCATTGCCGATCCTTATGCTTAAAATAACAACGCATTCGGTAATCAAGTGCAGGCCATCACGACGTTTGATTGTCGTAGCAAGCTATAGGCTATTACACAGCAGGTTCTATTGGTGTGCGGGAAAGAAGATCTATTATTTCCGCCTGTAGACAGCGCTGCCATATTGCAGGCAATACCAGCGTTAACAGAGGTAGTTATCGAAGGTGCTGCGCATTCTATTCATATGGAGCAACCAGAAGCCTTTACAGAGTGCGTCTCCAGTTTCATGGTGAATGGCTAGATTCAGTGCCCCCCGTCCTCGTCTGGTAATCCCAACAGTCACAGATCCTGCAGATATCGCACCCCTTTCTGCCGGGTCTTCTCGCTGGGCAGCGGCCTGAACCCTGCGCTGATGCTATCGAGTACATGGTTTGGATTGGCTGTCCCTATTAGTAGAGACGTTGCGGCACGATTTGATAGTCTGAATTTTGACGAGAACTGCGCTCAACTTTTACAATCGAAGTCCGCAGCCCGCGCGACAGGATGACTGTCTTTCGAGGTGCGGTCATTGTTATCGCCCGATGATTCTTAATCGTACAACAATGTTATTCTGATTGTGCGATATGCTGAAGTATAAAAGGCGGCACCGTAAATACAAATTCGTTACTGGTCGCTGAACTACGCTGCATCAGATAGACTCCCTAAGAAGCTTTCAAACGCCAGTATAAAAATAATCAGGGCCTGTGACTGTATGGCAGCGAACGACGTGCAAGAAAGTAGCGTGCCCGCGACAGCAGTCGCTGCGAATAGCACAAAGCTAAAGTATGCAGTTAAGACTGCTCTCAGCCTGACGCTGGCTTACCTGATTCCCATGAGTCTGGGCTGGCCAATGCCGCAAACGGCCGCGACAACTGTCATGCTTATAGCGGCGACCGGTATGGTGTCTGAGTCACTTCAAAAAGGGGTGATGCGGGTTCTTGGGACCGTCCTCGGGGCTGCTATCGGTTTGACGCTTATCGCGTTGTTTCCGCAGGACCGGATGATCTATCTACTGGCGGTTTCCTGCACCGTTGCGATCATTATTTATCTGTACAACGCCTACCAGGGGGACAGTACTTTTTTCATGCTTACGGCAGTCGTTACACTGATGGTATTTAACGGTGGCGATGCGGAAGGCGCATTCCTTTACGGTGTCGACCGCGCGTTTCTCTCCGCTTTCGGTGTGATTGTCTATGCCGTGGTGGCCAGCATGCTCTGGCCTGTCAGGAGTGCAGACAATACACTCAGTCTTGCTGCAGGAGTCGCTGGCGGATACCGAGAGGCATTTGGGCGCCTGGTGCAGCGGGACATCCATGACCCATTGCCAATCGATGATTTTCTTTCCGACCTGCTGTGCAGTGGTGATGCGTTCCAGGCGCAGTTAGCAAGTGTCAAGAATCACGCAGATGGTGTAACGGACTATCTGCCTGAATGGAACAGTGTGGCCAGTAGCTACGAAGAACTGCAAGCTGTCCTTCTGCCCGCATTGAAACGGCAGGCGGGCCAACGTCTGGACCAGCCTCTGAACTATCCCCATTATATAGATGACTACCAACCCGTGCTGGATCAGTTGGAGGGACTGTTTCAAGCGGTTGATGAAGCATGGCACGGGCGCCCTACCGAGCGACCCGCGCAGCAACTGGAGATTGTGCTTAAGACAGAGAGGTTGCGCGATGCCACGCACCTGTTAGCCGCCGCTGTCGCTACCCGCGCCGAATTATTGGTTAGTATTCAACGCTCACTGCTGGATTTGCTGGCCGCTCTGGATAGTATGCTCTTCGATGAGGGACCTTTTGTTGTGGGGCGTGAGCCACAGGGTAAACCGGCTTTTATCTGGTTGGATGTGGAGAATCTGAAGACTGCGGGAAGGTCCTTTGCCACTTTCTGGATGGCCACTGCTCTTTGGATACAGTTCAATCCACCGGGCGGCTTTATGTTTGTTACCTTGTGTACCATCCTCATACCCCTCGTTTCCTACACACCGGCCACGCCGAAATTGCTGTTTATACTTTTCACGCTCGGCTTCGCTTTTGCACTGCCTGCCTACGTTTTCCTGCTGCCGCAGATGACCCACTGGCTGGAATTGGCGGCCTTTTTGTTCAGCTATGCGTTTCTCGGCTTCTACCTCTTTCAGGGGCCGGTTTCCATATTCTTCATACTGGGCCTGTTTACGCTGGGCATCCAGAATACGATGAGTTACCACATCGACGCCATCCTGCTGAGCATGCTGATGTTCTACATGGTCTGTGCGATCCTTATTATCGCCACATCTTTCCCTTTTCCCAGTAAACCCCAGACATTGTATGCCAGCTTGCGCTGTCGTTTCTTCCGGCTTTGTGCCCGATGGTTTCGGCTGTATACGAGCGGCAACCCACTTACCTGTTTCATATCACACGCTGCGATAGGCAGTAGTTCTGCCATACTGACAAAGATGACGACATGGGGAGCGCAAATTGACGACGACCTTTTCGCTGGCGATGGCCAGGCGCAAGTCGCCAACCTGAATCGGGCCTGCGAACTACTGTTTGGCCAGCTACAGGTTTTGGAACTTCGTCGGCATGAATTTCTGCGTAACCCCCTGATAAATACCGTGCAACGTAAGCGCAGCGGTAGTGCATTGGCTGCCCTTTGCGATCACCTCGCTAACCGCGGTTCAGAGCAGGTATTTACCCAGTTACTGCCTGCTGAGCAGGACATTGAGGCGCGACTCGATCAGCTGCTGGGTGATGACTATCTGGAGCGGTATGATGCACACCAATTGGCGCAATTTTATGTTTACCTGAACCTGCAAGCGTCGCTACTCGAAAGCATAATAGCCTGTCGCGACGCGCAAGCGGCAATGGATTGGCAACGCCTGGGAGAAACAAGATTTTAGAGACGCCGCCATTTGTGCTTACGGTAGCAACAAGTCTGCGGGGATTTATTCTTCTGGCGCTGTCAGCAGTGCTTGCTGCCTGCACCAGTGTAGGGCCTGACTATGAGCCGCCGGAGCAACCAAGACTGCCCTCTCAATGGAGCGACACGGAAGCCGCCGAGCAAACACTCGCAGTCGGCGCTTGGTGGCAGCGCTTCAATGATCCGGTACTGAGCGACCTCATCGAGCAGGGTGCACAACAAAATCTTTCGATAGAAGCGGCTGGTTTGCGAATCGTGCAGGCTCGGGCTGCACTGGGTATCAGTGACGCACTGATATTTCCGCAACAACAGCAGGTAAACGGAAATTTCACCGGTCTCTACCGCAATGAAGACTGGTTTAAGTCGGCTGGTGCCAGCTTCGATGTCGGCTGGGAGATGGACGTATGGGGTAAGTACGCCAGAGGCATCGAATCCAGTGAGGCCAGCTTGTACGCCTCAATTGCTTCATACCATGATGTTTTGGTGAGCATCAGTGCCGAGATTGCGCGTAATTACATTAACTATCGCACCGCCCAAGAGCGTATGTTTTTGTCGCAACAAAACATCGCCATACAGCAGCGCGTTGTTGAAATGACGCAGGTTCAGTTCGACTCGGGGAACGTCTCAGAGCTCGATGTGCAGCAGGCTAAGGCGCAACTCTACGGAACACAGTCGGCGCTTCCGCTGCTGCAAATTTCACGACTACAGGCTCGCAATGCCATTGCCGTGCTGCTCGGTACCCTGCCGCAGGACGTTGAGCCTGTGCTCACCCGGAATGAAAGCCGTCTGATACCTGATCTTGAAAAGCGCATTACGAATTCCCAGCGCAGCGGGTTAACCCCGGCGAGCTATGGCAAGTATTCGGTGATTCCGCTTGCACCCGCACTCAAAGACAGTGTTGACGCGGAGCTGGTTATGCGCCGCCCCGACCTGCAGGTGGCGGAGCTGCTGTCACGCGCGCAGAGCGCTCGCATCGGGCTGACCGAAGCAGACCTCTATCCACAGTTCTTCCTGTTTGGTACGGTCGGTGTGAGTCAGACTGTCAGGTCTAGCAGGAGCTTCGACTTGTCTGATGCTGTCACTGCCAGTATCGGCCCGGGGCTGAGCTGGAATATTTTTCAGTACGGCCGTATCAAAAACAGCGTGCGTATTGAGGATGCGATTTTTCAGGAGACCCTCACAAACTATAACCAGAGCGTACTGGAGGCTGTCAGGGAAGTATCAAATGCCATGGAGGGATATCGTTACAATATGGAGAAAAGTAAGTACGACTTCAGTGCGGTAGAAGCTGCGATCAGGGCATTCGATATATCGTTCAATCAGTACAATAATGGGTTGGTGTCTTACCAGCGGTTATTGAGTACGGTAGAAACAATGACGCTGCGTGAGGATGCCTACGCGCAGACTCGTGGCAGTATTGCGAATCAGGTTGTGGCGTTGTACAAGGCGTTGGGCGGCGGATGGGAGCCTTTCCGCGCACAGCCAGTGGTGAGCCCGAAGACTGTGGAGCAAATGGAATCGCGCACCGACTGGGGTGACTATCTGCAGCCCGACACCCTGTCCGGGGAGGGTCGAAGTGAGTAATATACCGCATGAGCTCGCGATCGGAGATGTCTATCTTTCACCGCTGGTGCCGGTGTTTTCCATCGCCCTGCTAGCCGCCTGGCTGAGTGCAGTATTGCTGAACAAGCTGCGTCTGAGCCGCTATATCATGTTTCCTTCGGTAACTTTTCTGACGCTTATGTTGCTGTACATTTTATTGATGAATGCCTTCTGGATAGGGATATAGGTGTCGTAATCCATGCAGCGAATCAAAAAAGTCATTCTTGGAACAATCAATCTGGCATTGATCATTGTGGTCGCGTGGTACGCCTACCCTGTTTTCGAACAGTATTTTAGTAATCCTTGGACACGCGATGGGCAGGTGCGAGGTAATGTTATTCAAATCGCTCCGCGAGTGACAGGCATGGTGACCAGAATTCCTGTCATCGATAATCAGTATGTTCATCGGGGGGATACACTGTTTGAGCTCGATCAGGAACCCTTTGAAATTGCTATTGCGCAGTCCGAAGCTAATCTCAAGCGCACCCGCATCAGCTCCCGGGCCTCGAAAATCGAGTTCGACCGGCTACAGGATATTTTCAAGAAGGATCCCGGCGCGATATCCCAGAAAGACCTCAATCGCCGGGAGGCAAATTACCTGGAATCCCTGAGCCAGATTGACGTCGCGTCAGAATCATTGCGCAGTGCCAACCTCAACCTCGGCTATACGCGCATTACGGCTCCAGTCGACGGTTACGTATCCAATGTTGATTTTCAGATCGGCACACAAGCCGTCGCCAACTCTCCTATCCTGGCCCTGGTGGAGAGTGACAGCTTTTGGGTATTCGGCTACTTTCGCGAAAGTCAGATCGGTAAGTTTGCCATTGGCGATCCGGCAAAGGTCACTCTTATGTCTTATCCCGATACACCATTGCAGGGGACTGTTGAATCACTGGGCTGGGGTATTGCTCCGTCCGACGGTAATACCGGCGTTAAACTCCTGCCCAGCATTAAACCAGTATTTCAGTGGATACGCCTCGCCCAGCGTATTCCTGTGCGTATCAAGCTGGAAGACATCCCGGATGGTGTGGAACTGCGCTTTGGGCTGACGGCTTCCGTCATGGTAATGGCCGATCAGCAATCTTCGTCAGCGGAAGAATAATCGAATATGCAAAAAATCAATGCTCACAATAATTTCTATTTTTTCACTGCAAGCCTGGTGTTACTGCTGTTAGTGTCAGCCTTTGTTAATTCGACGGCCGATGGCGAAAACACCCGGGTAATGTCGATGGTGATACTGGTGACGGAGCTCGTCGCGTTTTTCAGCCTTAACCTCAGTCCTGCTTGGCGACGGTTTGTTGGCTTGATGTTTGTGTGCCTGATTGTGGGGCAGGTCTTTCGAGAGTTCACTGACTGGACCTTAGCACCTTTAGTGGGACTGAGTGTGTGCCTGATTTTTTTCAGTGGAATGGCCTTTGCGGCGGCCCGGCAAGTTCTTTTCACCGGTGGCGTTGAGTTAAACACCATTGTTGGCACGATTGCTGTCTACCTACTATTGGGCCTGATCTGGACATTTCTTTACCTGATAACCCTGCAATTCTGGCCGGCAGGTATTAACGGGATAGAAGACCGTGAATGGCATGACAACTTCGGTCAGGTGGCGTACTACAGCTACATCACTATGACCACTGTCGGCTATGGCGATATCACCCCCGCCATCGCAGTCACGCGGACGCTGGCCTATCTGCAGGCGATCACCGGAACGTTTTACATGGCTATAGTCGTCGCCAGCATGGTTGGCGGCTTCATCAGAAAATCAAAATGAAGATCAACGAGACAGGAGAACACTATGGACAATAAAGAATCCAGCGCAGGCTTTGATCCACTCTTTGTGCGCAACATGATCGAATCGGCGCTGCGTATCGGCTTTTTGTTGGTGTTGCTAACCCTGGCGTACGATATCGTCCGACCATTCCTGACACCGATACTGTGGGGCGCAATCATTGCGATGGCGGCGTTCCCGATGGTGAAATGGCTGCAGCCGAAACTCGGTGGCCGCAGAGGCCTCGCGGCAACATTGGTCACACTGTTTTTTGTATTGGCGCTGGTGATCCCCGCGTGGTCTGTCATGGATGTCACGGTTGGCGGCCTCAAGAAGACTGCCGCGGCTCTGGAGGCGGGAGAATTGAAAATACCGCCGCCGTCTCCCAAAGTGGAGGAATGGCCGCTGGTCGGTGAGTCTGTTTACAATATCTGGAATGATGTCAGCAACGATCTGGAGGCATTCGCAGAGAAGAACGCCATGCAATTGAAAGAACTGGCCGGAGGATTGCTCAAGCGGATTGGCGGTAGTGTTGTCAGCGTGTTGATGTTTATCGCGGCGCTTCTGATCGCCGGTGGATTCATGACCTATGCTGAGAGTTGCGGCAATGTGGCGCATCGGTTCTTCGTCCGCGTGGGCGGGCTGAAACCGGGCGGTGATTGGGCTGATATGGCAGTAGCTACCGTGCGCAGCGTGTTGCAGGGCGTTATTGGCGTCGCCATCATCCAGACGATAATTATTGGTATCGGCCTTTTCGTTATGGGCATACCAGGGGCACCCCTATGGACCGCGCTCATTCTGTTTCTCGCCATCGCACAGGTGCCGACGCTGCTTATACTCTTGCCGATCATAGTGTGGGTATTTTCCACGGCCGATACCACCGCTGCTATCATCTTTACCGTCTATCAACTTTTTGCCGGTGCCAGCGATAACATACTGAAACCTATGCTGATGGGCCGGGGCCTGGATATACCGATGCCAGTGATCCTGATTGGGGCTATTGGCGGCATGATTATGTCGGGGATTATTGGCTTATTCGCAGGCGCAGTAATACTGTCCATCTTCTACAAGTTATTTGTTTTGTGGTTGGCACAGCAGGCACATCGAGGATTATAGTGCGCCAGTACTCAGCGTCCATCCGCTGCGCTGCTGCGTATCGATCAACAGATCGATAGGCAGTTGAAACAGCGGGTGACTTATAGACATGCAGTTGGCTCGTCCGCGTGATCTCGATGACTGCAACCGGCGTATATCCCTACACGTTATTCGGGTCATCATGTTATGTGGAAGCATACTGGGCAGCAGCGTCCCTCATTCGCTGACCAGCCCGGCCCCGGGCAGGAGTCGGTATGGGATTATCCGCGGCCACCCGCTCTGGTTAGCAGCGATGCGGTGGTGGAAGTTAGATCCGGATCACTCTGCCTTGCCAGCTCCAATGCCTGCCTGCGCGTGCTGGAAACTGCCAGCCCACCCACCTATTACATTCCAGCACAGGATGTGGAGTGGTCACGGCTGGTGCAAACAACCGGCAGTAGCTACTGCGAATGGAAAGGCGAGGCGACCTACTGGGCACTGGCATCAGACCCTGAAGCGGGAGGCGTGGCGTGGAGTTATGCGAGTCCAAACGAGCGCTTTGCCGCTATCGAGGGATGTATTTCGTTCTATCCTAGCCGTGTGGACTGCCGCGTTAACAGTGAACAGGTCAAACCACAACCGGGTGCATTTTATGGCGGCTGGGTAACGCAGGGCGTCACCGGACCTTTCAAGGGCGAGCCCGGCACCGGCCACTGGTAGGGAATATGCGTCGACCCCTTTAACTGAGAAACGCTGCGCGCCGCTAGTGGCTGCGCATCATGGGTGGGGTAACAGCGCACAGTGGCCAAAGACAAAACATCTGTAACGATCGTCTGGCTGGGGAGAGCGGGCTTGTTGCCCTTCGTCGGCTTGTCGGCGTCTTTGTATCTGGACCCGCATCATCAGCAACTCTGGTCGCAAAGTCTGGCCAGCTACACGCTGGTGATTATTTGTTTTCTGGTGGGCGCATGGTGGGGGCTTGCGCTGATTCGGCGCAGCCCGTTGGCGCTGCTGCTCAGTAACGCGGTGGTGTTGGTCGCCTTTTTTGGCCACGTATTACTGGCGTCTGGGCCTTTTTTCCTGCTTGGCGCGCTGCTGTTTCTCGCAGTAGTTGTGATCGAGAGACAACATAGCGTGTTCCACCTCCAGCCGCTCTATTATGCGCGCCTGCGCCTCCAACTTAGCTTGGTGGCAATTACATCGCTGTTATTGGCAGCGATGCATACGAGCGCATGGTGATCCAGCCTACAAATGAGCAGTTTTCGCCAGTTGTTGTGGTGTTTGAGAAGAATTGCATGGTGGCGGTGTGCGGGTCTCGCTGATAGAATTTGGCATAGCTTTCAACCCCGCGAGCTATTTTTTCAGTCCGACGGACATTGTCCAAAGCAAAGAGCTGGAGCCCGGTACCAAGATTATTGCGTTAAAAGCTTGGGAATTTGAGGTGTGAAAATTAGACGTGGCCACCGAAGAAACTATGCTTGCCAGTGCAACAACGTCATTACAGGACAGACACGATGCGATGCGCGTTCTGGGGCATGAGCCTGAAGAAGATGCCGGCTCAGGTAGCAAAGCGGGCTGATATCCGTAGTGTGACTAATGCCTAAGCACAGCATCCTTGGCAGCAAGTCAGTACCCTCAAACCAGATTCAGGAGAAAGATTGATGACATATTTCACAACCAAAGGCCCGGACGTACGAAATAGATATCGCCCCAACACGTTAGCGACTGCCATGGTATCAGCGGGGGTCTTGTTGGCTTGCCTGGCACTCAGCGCTTGCGATGACGACCGCGGATCAACGTCCATGCAGCCTGTGGGTGAGAGCGCATCGGGTGACCATAAAGACCTGCAGAAGGAGAGCCAGATACAGGGAAAGACAGTCAGTAGCGTCGCTGCTGCTGACCCCGATAACGTTCAAACAGGCGATGTTGATAAAGACACGCGCATTCTCGGCGACGGTGAGGCGCAGCGCGTGGCCCAGTTTTCTGTGGTCACGAGTGCTTCAGCGGTGTTGCAACCCACGGAAAATTCAGTGGTGGGCGGTGAAGTCATATTTCAATTCGATGAAGAGGCACAGGAAATGGTGGTGCGCGGTAAGCTATATGGCCTGACTCCCGGTGAGCACGGCTTTCATATTCATGCGGTGGGAGATTGCTCGGCAAAAGACGCATCGTCTGCCGGTGGCCACTTTAATCCCTTTAACGCGCAGCACGGTGGGCCCGGTGACGCCCGGCATCATCTGGGTGATTTGGGCAACATTACAGCGAACGCTGATGGTATGGCAGAATTTACACTGACCGCCCCGAGATTGGGTTTTGCAGGTCCGGTATCAATTTTGCAAAAAGCCGTCGTGGTGCATGCTGACGCAGATGATCTTGAATCTGACCCCGCGGGCAACGCGGGAGGCCGCTTAGCATGCGGGGTTATTGTTGAGTCCTCAGAAGTGTTATCCGATGCACTTATTGAAGAATACGGCAACGAGCAGACTGACGCTCAATGAAACGGGGGGGATTTTGAGGGAAGCAGCGCCGCACATACGCACAACGCGGTTATCGGCGCTCAGATTGATGCCCGCAGTGTCTTCGTTACTGCCTCAGGTAAATCTATGACGGGTCGGCTCCGCTGCCGTGGCAATGCGATAAAACACCTCTGCCGTTGCCGAGCCGCCCTGCGTTTATCCACTACAGCGCATTGCTTGGTCGCAGCGGCAGCTTATAGAGTGACTTATGATCTGGATAAAGCGGTAGCGCAAGGAAGGCGGCATAACGGTTGCCATCGTTGCAGCCCTACCACACAATGACTGCAATCGATCGTCTAATCAGGCAGGAGTGGAATGTGGGATTTTTTGCGTGGATTATATTGGGTCTTATCGCTGGCGCACTGGCAAAGCTGTTAATGCCGGGCAAAGACGGCGGCGGCTGGATTCTCACTATAGTGTTGGGTATTGCCGGTGCGTTTGTTGGTGGGTATCTGGGTTCCCTGCTGGGTATCGGAGGTGCCGCAAGTGGCGTGAATCTAGTCAGCATTGTCACCGCGACTGCAGGCGCCTTTGTACTGCTTTTCATTTACAAGCTGTTGCAATAGAAAACCAGTTTATCTATCGAGCCTCATCGCACTATGCGGATTTCTCCCGGCGGTACTTACAAGGTGCTGTATCGATATGAATTTTTGTGCAGCGGGTCGCTTTGCACCGACAATTGAACAGCAGACGTTTTCTGAATAGGTAATCCCATGACCCTGCTAGTCGTCTATCTACTGATCGCGGTTGGCGTTTCCTTCCTGTGCTCCGTACTTGAAGCCGTGCTGTTGTCTGTGACGCCGGGCTTTGTCGAGAGCCAATTGGGCATCAAACCCACTCGCGGCCGCGTGCTGAAGGACGTCAAGGAAAATCTCGACAAGTCTCTTTCCAGCATTCTTATTCTGAATACGTTTGCCCACACCATGGGAGCTGCAGGTGTTGGCGCGCAGGCGGCCAATGTGTTTGGCGCCCGCTGGGAAACCCTGATCGCGTTTATCCTCACGCTGATAATACTGTATTTTTCTGAGATTATTCCTAAGACCCTCGGCGCAACCTACTGGAAGCAACTGGCCCTGCCTGCAGCACAAGTGATTACCTGGCTGGTGAAACTGCTGTTTCCGCTGGTATGGCTGGCTCGGCGCCTGACGGATCTATTGGGAAAGAGCAGTGACGGCACCATGACCAGTCGGGAGGAGTTGGCTGCTTTGGCAAAACTTGGAACCCTCCACGGTTCGCTGGGGGCACACGAAGGGGAATTGCTGAAAAACATACTGCAGTTGCGGCAAACTCGCACGGCCAAAATCCTCACGCCGCGCACCGTGGTCAGCGCATTGGATGTCTCACTCACGGTCAGTGAAGCCATGGTACAGATCCAGGTGTCGACATTTACGCGACTGCCCGTCTATGAGGGAAACCTGGATTCGGTAGTAGGTCTGGTATTGCGACCGCGCATTCTGGAGGCGCTATTGACTGGTGATGGTGATAAGCCGCTGGCCGAGTATTTGGTGCCCATCTACCGGGTGTCGGTGGAGCTGCCGGTAATGACACTGCTGGACGGATTCATTCGCCGTCGAGAGCACTTGTTTCTAGTGGAGGATGAGTACGGCCAGACCGCCGGTGTTGTCACCCTGGAAGATGCGGTGGAGACTCTACTGGGTCGCGAAATTATGGATGAGAGTGATACAGTTGCCGACATGCAGGAGCTGGCGCGCGATAAGTACCGTGGGCGATTGCGCGATTCGAAGTAGGGCGCGTGTCAGGCTTATGCGTATCGTCATGTGTCGGAGAGAATGCCATTAGCGCGTTAACAGCACGTCGATCTGCACCAAACTGCCGAGAACTATTTAATCCAGATTTGCTTGGCATTAACAAATTCTCTAATACCATGAGGGCCTAATTCGCGGCCATAGCCCGATTTTTTTATGCCTCCACTCGGCAGACGCGGGTCTGTTTTCACAATCCCGTTAACGGCAACCTGCCCTGCGTTCAATGCCATCGCAAACGATTCCGCTAACGCCAAATCTCTTGTCCAAATGCTAGCCCCCAAACCGTACTCAGTGTTGTTGGCTAATTCCAATGCATGTTCTTTATCGTTGGCTTTTATTACGGCCATCACGGGGCCAAACGTCTCCTCCTTAAAAGCGCTCATGGTTTCATCAACGTCAGTTAGCAAGGTCACTGGGTAAAAATACCCATCACCTGAAGCCGGCTCGCCACCCATTATGCAATTGGCCCCGGCTTCAATCGATTCCAACACTTGTCGGTGCAGATTCTGCCGCAGGTCATCTCTGGCAATGGGGCCAATATCAGTATCCTCCAGCAGCGGGTCACCAAGTTTGAGCTTAGCTAAGCGTGTCTTCAGCTTATCGATAAACGCGTCGTAAATGTTGGCTTCGACAATAATACGCTTGGCAGCAATGCACGATTGCCCCGCGTTTATGGTGCGCGAAAGCGTCGCTATATCGGCTGCTGTATCGAGGTCGGCATCAGACAACACGATAAGCGGGTCTGAGCCTCCTAGTTCCAGCACCGAGTGTTTGACTTCTGCGGCTGCGGTAGCAGCGACAATAGCACCCGCATTTGCCGAGCCAGTAAAAGATACTGCCTGAATGGCTTGATGACGAATTGCATCGACAACCGCAGACGTTTCAATCGGGAGGTTAACCAAAATATTCTCCGGTGCTCCTGCGCTAACAAATACCTCGGCAATTGCCTGTGCACAGCCCGGCACATTTGGATCATGTTTGAGAACGCAAGTGTTGCCCGCCATTAAGGCCGGTGCAAAATAGCGCGCAGCTAACCACAGAGGTGCGTTCCACGGTAAAATGCCTAGCAAGGCGCCGAGCGGTTGGTAACAGACATAGCTGCGCGAAGCATCGGATGGAAGTTCTTCTGGCGCCAGGTATCGTGCAGCGTGCTCCGCATAATATTCTGAGCACATCGCGGCTTTTTCGACCTCGGCTTGCCCTTCCTTAATGGGTTTGCCCATTTCTATTGCCATTAGTCTGGCAAGCTTGGGTTTTGCTTCGCGTAAAGCTGCGGCCACCTTAGCGAGCACCGCAGCACGTTCAGGAAAAGTGGTTTTTCGCCACAGTGAAAAGGCAGCGTCGGCTTTTTCGATAGAGCTGGCGATTTCCCGACTATTGAGTGCCGAATATTCTTCTATGAATTTCCCCGTACAAGGATTTCTTGAGATTAGTACCTGGCCCATAATAAACTCCTGTGCGCGAATGTAAGTTTGCAATCAGTTTGCGCCCTGTAAATCACAGTTCGTCTTAAAACCAAATTCGAGTTTGAACGTGCCGCGAAACATAGTTCACGCTCAAGTTGCAGCTAACGGCTCAAGCAGGAAATCCGTAAAAGAGATGGATTAATGAGCTAAATATGGGTGACGGTCTTGATTTTCGATTTGCTATCGTTTGGCACGACGAGTTGAGGTTCAGAAGTCTCGTTCTTGGCTTTGGCATTTTGAGTTCGCGTATTGTTTGGCTTGACGGTGAAGTCGTGACATAGTGTAAAAAAAGACTTGCAGCTTTTGTCTGTAATATAAATAGAGTCCGAAATGCCACAGGTCTTATCGCCGTCAACGCCCCACATCCAAGGAATAACATGGAAGGTCATACCTTCTTTCAGTACCGTGGAGTCGCCTTGCTTAAGACTGCAGATGTAACCTTCATCCCAGCTCGGAGGAAAGGCAATACCGATAGAATATCCTGAGCGTGTGACTAAACTCGCTCCGACATCATTGTGGCTGATGATATTGCGAATCATATTGTCAACATCGGAAACAGTCATGCCTGGTTGTATTTCACTGTGCATGGTGCTGAGTGCCAATTTCATAGTCTCCTGCGCTTTGTACATGGAATCGCTTAACTCGCCCAACACTACCGTACGCATCATCGCGGTGTGATAGCGCCTGAAACAACCACCCACCTCGAGGAAGATATGCTCGTCCGGTTTTACCACGCGACCTTCCCATGTCGCATGACCAATCATTGTTCTGGGGCCAGAGGCCACGTAGGGCATAACTGCCGGAGGTTCTCCGCCAGCGCAGAACATTGCGGCGCTTATAGCAGCACCAATTTCATTTTCTGTCGCGCCCGCATGGCAAGCTTCTATGCCTGCTTGCATGCCAGCCTCTGTGGCTGTGGCGGCTTTGCGCATGACGTCAATTTCCACAGGTGACTTGCAAATGCGGCCTTCTTCCACAATACCAAAGCAATCAAGTAACTTTGCGGCGGTAAGTGTGGTGTGAATAGTGTCTTGTTGATAGGCGGGGAAAAAGTAACTATTGCGCTCGTAACCAATACGTTTTGTTGACAGACCAAATTCACGCAAAGCATCAACCAGCATTTGTATGGCATCACCGGTATCAGGATATGGACGTGTCCGTTCTACCCAAGTGCGAGCAAAAATATTGGATTCCTCCAATGCTCGGGTGATCATAAACGGTTCGTCCGCAAGCGGTACAACCAGAGCTTGGAAAAACGAGTACCCAGTGGTTTGATAATCCGTCAGGTACATAATATTTTCTGGATCAGACACGATGATAGCATCGAGGTTGCGATCGGCAATACGTGCTCGAAGTTCGGTAATACGGCGCTCGTATTCTTCAAAGGGAAAGGTCATGTCATCGCGTTTTTTCATGAAGCGGTTTCCACGGCCTGCTGTGTTTCATTCACTAACGTTACCAATCCTTCTATCAGGTCATGTTTGGGAATAGTCAGTGGCGGAATTAGTTTGATCACGCGCCCACCTGTCCCACAGGTGGCGATGAGTAAGCCCTTGCTAAAGCAGGCATCGATAATGGTTCGAGCGATCGTTCCATCATTGACATCTAATCCCAGGATCATGCCTTTACCACGCACTTGCACGCCTTGGAGTTTTTCAAGTGGCGCTAAGGCCTTGCTCATGATGGAAGCCTTTTCCTTAACCTCCTGCATCAACTCGTCGTTTTCGAAATAACTCAGCACTTGCTTGCCAGCCACAAAAGACAACGATTGACCGCGGAAGGTGCCGGTGTGCTCGCCGGGTGCCCACAGTTTGTCGATATCAGGTTTAACCAGATTCATTGCGATAGGTATACCTAAACCACCCAGACCTTTTGCTAAGCAAATAATGTCAGGATCTATACCGATGTCATCAAAGCTAAAGAAAGACCCGGTGCGGCCCATGCCGACTTGAATGTCATCGACAATCAGCAAGCTACCCATGTCGTTGGCCAGCGATGCCAGCGCTTCCAACCACGCGCTACCAGCGACATTGACGCCGCCTTCAGCTTGAATAGTCTCGACTAAAAATGCGGCGGGTGGCTTAATCCCGCTAGAGGCATCATCGTACTGGGCTCGCAGTAAATCCAAATTGGCTATGCCGCAGCCCATCTCGCAACCCTGGCAGGGAGTCTCACAACCAAAAGGTTGATGGCCAACGTGCAGCAACGGAATGCCGGCAGCGCCGCGAAAGTATTCATTGGCGGTACAGGCAAGCGAGCCCAGAGTCATGCCGTGAAAACCTTTGGTGAAGGCAACAATGTCGCTGCGACCAGTGGCGCGCCGCGCGAGCTTTAGAGCGGCCTCTACTGCGTTTGTTCCGGTTGGCCCCATAAATTGCATTTTGTGCGGCATCTTGCGCGGTTCTAATATCGTATCGACAAAACTTTGCATAAAGTCGCGTTTGGCGGTGGTGTGCATATCCAAACTGTGCATCACGCCCTTTGACTGAATGTATTCGATAACAGCCTTGGTCATACGCTCATTGTTGTGGCCAAAATTCAGTACGCCTGCTCCAGCAAAGAAGTCGATATACTCCTTGCCGTTTTCGTCGGTTTGTCTGGCGTTTTCAGCCTTGTCGAAGACAACCGGATACACTCGGCAATAGGCTCTAATATCAGATTCTCGCTGCTCAAATATACTCATACGGGACTCCTTACTATGAAAAAATGGCGGCCAATACTGCTGAATATAACTAAAGCGGTAAGCCTGTATTGAGCTTTTTGTGGGGTACTGGTGCGCCGACTATTTGGGCAAACAAGGAGGCGACCTTTTCGATTAACCGATCATTAAAATCGTAGTGTGGACTGTGGCACGGGGCCTGATGGTCAGGCCCGTCATCGGCGCCAATCAAGGCGAACGCTCCGGGAATCTCCTGCAGGTAATAGCTGAAATCTTCCGATGCCATTATGGGCGCTAACATCTGCTGTTCAATGGCCGCTTCGCCCCAGCTCTGCTGCCAGAGTTGGCGCACAAACTCCGCCTGCGCAGCGTGGTTGATAGTCGCCTCGTAGCGCGGTTGAATGTCTACGACACACTCCACGCCATAGGCGTGTGAAGTGCTGGTCGCAATATTGATTATCGATGTGTTTATTTCATCGCGGGTGCTTTGATCTGGTACTCGAATACTGCCGCCAATGACGGCTTGTTGCGGTGTCACTGTGGCGGCGCTGCGCGCATCAATAGAGGTAACGCTCACAACGGCGGTTTTTTGTGGTGCCAATGTTCGGCTGATGATCTGCTGCAATGCCAGTGTAATTGCGCTAGCGGCCAGCACGGGATCGCGACATAGTTCGGGTTGGCTGGCGTGGCCGCCTCGGCCGTTCACCGTTAACGTAAACGTACCATTGCCGCACATCACAATACCATCCGGGCAGAGCATTTTGCCAAAACCGATTGCGGGCCAATTATGCCAGCCAAAGATTTCATCAACGCCTTTAAGTGCGCCGTCTTCAATCATCGCTTTGGCGCCGTGACCACCTTCTTCGGCCGGCTGAAAAATGAGTGTCACCGGTCCGGGTATTTTATTTTCATGATGCTTCAACCAACGAGCGCTAGCTAGTAGCGTGGCGGTGTGACCATCGTGGCCACAAGCATGCATCCAGCCTGGTTGATGCGATTGATAAGATTTGTCAGTTTGTTCGGTAATGGGTAGCGCATCAATATCGCCACGTAAGGCAATGTGCTTGTTGGCGCGACCGGCGCGGTGATTAATGAAGGCCAAAGTGCCGGTACGGGCACAGGGAGTCCAAGGAATATTCCAATCAGATAGGGCGCTGCGTATTCGCTCGGCAGTGTGCAGTTCTTGCCAACTAAGTTCGGGATTTTTATGCAGTTCGTGACGAATTTCCTTCGCCGTAAAAATAGTCTCTTGCCAGAAGTCCGACATGATCCTCCTCTAAGATTACGCAAACAGAATATATTCACGAAGCATTGAATTGGCGCGGCTGACTACACATTGTTTTGTGTGGAAACACAAAAGCTACCCCAACACGACAGGCCATAGCATGATTAGTCTACGCCTGATAAAAGCATGGTTCCAAATTGAAAGAACACTTGAGTCATGCGGCCAACCTTCATTAAGAGCCTAAAGCAATATTAAGGATGTAGCAACAATCCGGTTTTTGCTAGCAATACAATGGTTCTGTGGGTGCATCCAGGCTAAAGGCCGGAGGTGAGAGAGCGCCAGAACGCATACCGGCAAGGGCGACCGATTTCTCCAGACATAAGCGCCTATGCCGTGTGACTGCAGTATCGATCCAACCTGGTCTGTAGAGGGAGGAGTAGAGGGCATACCTATTTAGTGTGGTTTGCCAGTCTAATCTTGTAGTAACCCGCAGCGGGACAATGGCGCTGCCGCAAGCTTTAATATCGCGTAGTTGCGGAGAATTGAATGGTATCGGTTTGGGTCTGTGTGAGGCATGAGGCCAGGCGCGGCCATCCGCGGAGCGGCCGTCCGCAGCCCAAGCCGCCATGGTGGGCTTGCCCGTGTTTATGGGTATGGGTTCAAGGCGTGTCCCATCCGGATATCATTTAAATCTCTGCCTGAACCTGAAACTAAAAGGAGTGTCATTTTAGCTAGACCTACTTAGCTGGGATCGTCACGCTACTCATTTAGAAATCCACAAGCGGACAATGAATCCGGCACTATGTCTCATGGTGAGGTGTCAAACAGAGGCGTGGCTACCTGACCGAAAATTAATTATCCAACGTTGAAAGTATCCTGGGTTAAGTAATAGGATGATCGTATACAAAACGCGATAATGCGGTAGCGCCATTCGTGCCAACATGAAAACTCAGAGTAAAAATAATATGACCGCTGTATTTCCCCAAAAACCAGAAGATCTTAATTGCGCAAACTTGACCCAACTGCTCCAGACCGCGTACCCGAAGGCAAAAGTCGTCGACTTCACCATGACGGAGTCTAAAACGTTCGAAGCAGGCAGCAATGAGGTCTCCACCGCTTGCCGTGTTGGGCTCGATGTCGAGTTGGCTGGCGAGAATGTCGAATCGATTCATCGCCGTTGGGTTATTAAAATGTGTCGCCCGGACCTTGGTGATATTCCACTTTATGAAAACGAAGTCAATTTTTACACGCGATTGCGTCCAGAAATTGAGATCGAGACGCCAGCGTGTTTTGGGGGTGTCTATGATGCGTCCGAACGGAGCTTTGGCATCGCAATGGAAGACATGCGCTTGCGCAATGTTGACTTTACTAATGTCACCAGTGACGTCTCACTGGCGCACATGAAAAGTCTACTATCACTCCTAGCAACGCTGCATGCGCAGTATTGGGAATCCCCAAGGTTTGCGACCGATCTCAGTTGGTTGCAGCCCCATACTGCCGGTCCTATATACACCTTGTTCAATCACCCCGGCATGGTACCTGCCATGATTGCCCAAGAGATTGAAGCCAATCAATTTAAAAGGGAATTGGTAGAAGGGGCGGGGCAAACGTCAGACGGTTTATACCGTGAATTCCGCAAATTACAGCAGCACCAGTCAATGCTACCGCAAACCCTTTGTCACGGCGACACGCACATCGGTAATTGTTATAGCTTACCCGACGGTCGTGCCGGGTTGCTCGATTGGCAGTTAATGGCGCGGGGTTATTGCTTGCACGATGTTACTTATGCTTTGATGACGGGCTTAAGTGTGGGTGCCCGGCGAAAGCATGAGGGGGAATTGTTAGCCTATTACCGACAACAACTAGAAGAAAATGGCGTAGCCAGCGTTCCCGATGCCGATACGGTCTGGCTAGAATATCGGCGTGCGGCCATTTGGGGGGTGTATATCGGCTGGCTGACAACCCCCATTTCTAACTATGGTTGGGATATCACCGTCAATAACCATATTCGATTACTAACGGCTTACCGTGATCTGGAGTGCAGTGCTGTTCTCGCCGATCTGCCCGATGCGGCGGCGTTTTGATCACTGAATTCGAGTCAGTGGTCTAGAAGCAAAAGAATCAAGCATTCACGGCTCAAGACCGTCCTCAAACAGCGCAATTGCGTGATCAAAAAATTGCTCCAGCCCAGTCTTCAATGACACGGATAGCTGGATACGTCTTGCTCTGCCGTCGTCCGGGTCTGGAATTTCCACGATCAGGCCTTTATCGATTGCGTGATTCAGGTATTTCTTCGCAGTCTGCATTCCGATATGGCGCATGAACATCACCGCCTCCTGTTTTCTCACGGGCTTGTCGCTCAGCCACAGGCCGGTAAACAGGTCTGAATAATTGATGTCGTAAAAGTCTTTGTCTTTCAAAAAAGAGACCCAGGCGGAATCCATTTTGTTCAGTGTCAGGACAAAGCTTTGTCTTTTGCGCTGTGTCGCCATCGGCATGCTTCCAGTTGGTGTGTGCCCCGCCTTATAGCGGACAGATTATAGTGATACTTTAGCGCTAAATATATATCCAGAAATATATATAAAACTGTAGGTAAATATGTTTATAATTTGAGTCGTTTACAGATTCACAATCCCAGTAAGTGCAGCCCACCCCAATGCATCGGTGATAACAATGAGCTCTTCCGGGCAGTTTAAATACACTCTCGATAAAGCCCTACCGGATGTTTTTCCGCGCAAAATGGCGGCGGCCGCGCAACATGCCTTCACTGACAAAGACGTGTTTAAGCAAGAGTTGGATAGGGTATTCGACTCTGACTGGGTAATGATGGGGCGTGCCGGCGCCATCCCCGAACCCGGCGATTACTTTACCGCCGCGCTGGGTGAACGGCCGATTATTCTGATGCGACAGAAAGATTTGAGTATCAAGGCGATGGCGAACTATTGCCTGCATCGCTATACCCAATTGCTCAAGGGCACTGGTACGACCAAACATATTGTATGCCCCTATCACTATTGGTCCTATGCGCTAGATGGCCAATTAGAGGGGGTTACCAATCGTGAGGGTTTCTGTCCCGAAGATTTAGCAGGTGAGAAACTGGAATCGTTGGCCTGTGAAGTCGTCATGGGTTACATCTTTGTCTCGCTAAAGAGTGATCTGATGCCGGTTGCCACACGTCTCGCCGGGCTTGTCGATGTACTGTCCAACTTTGGTCTTGATCGCTACGAAGACCATTATGTCGAGCATCAGGATACATGGAATGCAAATTGGAAATTAATTTGCCACAACTTTATCGAAAGCTATCACGTGACTTACACCCACAAAAAGTCTATCGGGCCAACGAATCCTACCAAAGCAGCTGAGTTTGGACCGGTAGGAGACCCTCACTACACAGTACATAGTAACTCCTATGCCTCCGACTACTCTCCGGAGGTTTTTAACCCGAAACTGGACGCACGCGAAAAACGTCGGTTTTATGTTGTTGGTGTTTTCCCCAATGGACTTATTGCGATAGACCCCAATTTCGTCTGGTGGATGGCACTGGAGCCGGTAGCGGAGAATAAGACGAATTCTCGCTGGGGGGTGTCCTTTTCACCCGACGCGATGAAGGGTATCCCCAACCCGGAGAAGTTTATTCAGGACACAGTCGATCTGTTAGTGACTGCCACCTCTGAAGATAAGGAAATGGTGGAGCGGATGCAGAGCGGTGCCAAATTCGGCTCGGCAAAAGCGGGGATACTGCATGCGCCGCTAGAACTCCCCATCAAGGAATTTGACGATTATGTTCAGCGCCAGATGCGAGCCGAATAGATGAGCACCGTTATCGATTTGAGCGGGCAGCTCGCGCTGGTGACCGGCGGTGTCAAAGGTATTGGACACAGTATTACCAAAGCCTTTGTAGATGCGGGCGCTGATGTTCTCGTATTCGACATAGCGTTGCCGGATAAGGCCACTTCGCTGGCCAATTATGCCGAGACACAGGGGCGACGTGTCTCTTATAGCCAAGTAGATACCAGTGACCGCAACGCCGTACGCGTCGCTCTCGCAGACTTTTGCGCAGCAGACAGCAGCAATACCGTCGATATATTGGTGAACAATACGGGTATCAGTCTGGTCAAGCCATTCCTCGAGCTGGCGGAGGCGGACATGGACAGGCTGTTCTGCGTTAATGTCAAATCCGTATTCCATTGTTGCCAGTCGGTACTGCCTCTGATGCTGCAGAAGGAACGCGGCTGCATAATCAATATTGCGTCAGAGTTGGCCTACCTGGGTCGCGCCGACTTTACAGCTTATACCGCCTCCAAAGGAGCAGTTCTTTCCTTGACCCGCTCCCTGGCCAGGGAATTTGCGCCGACTATCAGGGTGAATGGTATTGCGCCCGGCCCCTGCGACACCGATATGTTGCGCGGTGAAATCGCAACGCCCGAGCAGTGGGAGAAGGAGATTGATCTGCCGCTGGGAAGAGTAGCCAAGCCAGAAGAGATTGCCATGACCGCGGTATTTCTCGCGTCTGATTTTGCCAGTTATTACTGCGGTGAGACCCTGAGTCCCAACGGAGGCTCCCTGATGCGCTAAGTTTTTTTTGAAAATCCTTCCTGCGCACCAGTGTTTGAAGTGACGATAAGGCAATTACAGAGAAATGATAATGCTGCGAACAGATCAACTGACCTGGACCGAGTATGTTGAAAAACTCAACGCTAACGCGCTGGTTTTTCTGCCTGTGGGTGCCCATGAACAACACGGACCGCATTTGCCGATGGGCACCGATGCCATTTTTGCGACGAAAATGGCCGAGGCGATTGCTGCCAATCTTGATGGCTTGGTGTTGCCCACCATGACCTACGGCTATAAATCGCAAGCCAGATCAGGGGGTGGTCAAACCTTTCCTGGTACCATCAGCCTGGACGGCAGCACCCTCACGGCTATGACGCAAGACATTATTCGCGAGTTGTCTCGCCACGGAGTTAGCCGTTTGGTGGTTCTCGATGGTCATTATGAAAACCAGTGGTTTCTGACGGAGGGCATAGAGCTCGCGCAGCGAGAGCTCAGCGTCAACGGAAAGCGCATGGATGTGGTGCGTATGGAGTATTGGGATTTTTGTCCACAGACGGTGTTAGATACAGTGTTTGATGGCAACTTCCCGGGCTATGACCTCGAGCACGCGGCGCTAATAGAAACCTCGATGATGCTGCATTGGCAGCCAGAGTGGGTCAGGGTCGACAAGATCCCGCAGAATGATATGGCACACTTTGAAAAATTCGACAGCTTCCCTCAAGACGGTAAAGGTGTTCCGTCATCAGGCGTACTGGCGCCCGCCAGAGGCGCCAGTGCCGACAAGGGCCAACTGATTATCGAAAGCACGGTCGCCGCTATCACACAGGCATTAGCCGCACACTTTGATGTGATACAGGGGAAGTCGTTGGTCTAGAGATCTACAAGAATACGTATACAATTCTACAGATTTCGCGCGTCGGATTTGCCAGAATGTTCGTGCGTTTTGCATCACCGTTGCGATCGTTCAGTTTGAGAGAAACGTAGGATTGGTGCACTTTGTTCTTCTTTTTCAATGTAAGGGCCCAGCTTCTCAAAGAACGTGTCTGGGTCAGCATGCGCTTCAGGTGGATAAACGCCTGTCTCGGAGATATTCCCCTCGATCATCATTAAGAGAAAGACAGCCGTTGGAATGCAGGTCATAGACCCCATGCCACCGGGGATTTTCCCATTCATCCAAACTGTGCACACTTCCTCACGGCCATTCGAAACCCCCATTGCAGTTGCATGCAATGCAGGCATATATTTCTTCCTGCGCAGCACTTCTCTGATCGTATGATAGGCGCCGCGAGCGCTGTCAGCCATCCGCATGGTCTGTCCGGATCCCGACGTGATCATTTCCAAATAGGTGGCTGCGCCGCGTATATCGAGCTCCTCACTATCAATCTGCCGCTTCAACGATTTCATGATCGAAATTAAAAAGTCCGGCATGTCCATGACATTATAGCTATTTTGGATGCTTGGAAAATAACGCGGAAACGTTACCGGCTCAGGGTGACCCAGTGTATAAACATCGCATCGGCCGCCCTCTGGGTGCGGCAGAATGTGTTTTTGCAGAGGCGGTTGAGAAACATATGCACCGTCTTCTTGGACAGTGATTTCGCCAGAAAACTGCTGGACCCAATGCTCGACGGCAGCTGCAGGCGTGCCTGCCATATCGGCAGTTGATCCGATTTCATCCTCCTCGGTGAGGCTCGTCGCGCCCCAACCGGTGTATAGCGTATGCGCTGAATCCAAATTCGCGATAGCTTTCACCGCCAGCATGTTCGAAATGCCAGGACTTGCTCCGGCACCAATAAGGGCTCTAATTCCGGCAGATTTTGCCTCATCGTGAAGCTCCAACAGCTCCAAGGTCGGCTCCCAATCATCGCAGATATCGATGTAGTCTGTGCGAGCCTCAATGGCAGCACTCAACACACGTCGGCCGAACAGGTAAAACGGACCCAGTGTCGAAATCACGTAATCATATGATTGTAAGATATCCACAAGCGCATTGTGATCAAGACCATCAGCCCGCATGGCGCTGACTTTGTCGCTTAGCCCACGCGCGGCGCGCTGAGCGCGTTTTTCATCGAGATCCGCAATCACCACTTTACCAACGCTAGGAAAGTTCTGAATTGTTTCGACAACCACCTGCCCCATTGCACCCGCCCCGCCAAGCACGAGCACGGATACTGGCTTTGCTGATACCTTTAATATTGGGCTCATGCCGCATGTTCCCGTCTATTTGGTTGCATTTTGGTGTCTCCACTAAGGTGCGCCAATAGGGACTTCATCAGTCAGGGACCAAGCATTCAGAAAGGTCGTGCCCCGTTCCTGCACCCGATTTGTAGCGGAAGTCTGAGACCATCTTCGCACAATCTCCGCCGCAAGGCTCCGGAATGAGCGGGTTTTCGTTTCCATGAATCACGAGACCTGGAATATCGCTAGCGCCGAATATCTTGTAGCGATCACGCTCAGTATAAATTGCTGCCCAGCTTTGACCCTGCCTATTTGAGGGGAAATGCTCCACTACAGGCAGTTGCGGAGGGATGGAAGTGGCTCGCAACTGCTTTACATGAGTAAGGAACCCAGTGAGGCTCAGCTATTTTTTTGTTGTGAGTATCCAGCGGGTAATCTGCTTGAGAGATTACGGGGCGTATGCATTTCGCCCCATTCCCAAAAATGTGTATTGCAGAAACCAAGGCCATTCGGATGAGAGTTGATAATTGAATAGATTTGCCCGCAGCAAGCCATGCGTTGCATTTGGCACCACTAAGATTTGCCTGTTGTCTGTGAGCGGCATCAACTGTGTTCGAAAAATCTGAGAGTCAGAGCGAGCGTCAACGTTTAGATCTTCCTCGCCCCAGATGGCGAGCACTGGACCCTTCATGCCAGAGATGATTTCGGTTGAGTCCTCCCAATATGCGCCTGCAACAAATCGAAAGCGTGCTGATTCCATATTTGTAATCGATGCGGATGCAGCGGATGAACCAAATATTGCATCGTTTTGGCGAAGTCGTTCTGCCAAACGTTGCTCAATCTCTGGTTCGGCAGCCCCTGCTAACGTCATTCTGATTCGGTTGTAGTGTGTACCTTGATCACGCCATGATGCCGCCGCTCCGACGATCACGGTGAATGCAGGCGCCGTTCGGTTTGCAACACGGGGAAGCACCCAACCCGCCTGAGAAAACCCCAAAAATCCGATTTGATCGACGTTTATGTTATCGCGGGCGGAAATGGCCTGCATTGTTGCCAAGGCTTCATCGGCGCGATCATCCATCGTTTGGTCCAGCCAGTTGCCTGAGCTTGCGCCAACCCCTGCCTTATCCCATGAGAAAACACCAATACCGGCGTCAACAAGTGTGTTGATAAGGGGAAGATATCCTCCGTTGGAAAATCGATCTTGCGCTCCATCTCCATGGACGATCAGGGCTATGGGTGGGCTTTTGATGTTCATGGGCAACACCAGGGTCCCTGATAGTATTGCACCCCCAAATTCAAATGAAACGTCGCTGATTCTGTGTTCAACGAGATCAAAGTCAGAGAGGCCGTTCGCCATCACAAATGCGATCCCGATACCCACGAAAAGAATCACGGATACCAGGTACACGATTGGTTTTCTCATGCCTTTGGGCCTGTTTTGCGAAGGCATTGAGTGTGACACCAATTTTTGATCGGTGCCGGGTTCTAATTTGTCGTGTTTGAGGTCTGCGCCGACTTTTTCGGATGAGTTTGAGAGTTGAAATAACGTTGAAAGATAAGCCGGATTAAAGGTTCACTGCGAGTAAATAGTCAGCACTGGCTTGGTTAAAAAGGCTTGGATTCTCACGAAAAGTTCATTGATCTTCCTGAAATTTTGCTCGTGTCCGTGAAGTGGGAGCGCCTATTCGTCTATTTCTGAAGTCGCGCACCGGGGCCATTTAAAGAGGTGCTCGGTGACATTCTTGCTGTTTGGGCGTCTTCAAGGCGTAAACCTCCTGCCGGAGGGAGCTCAGTGAAAGACGAGAGACAACAACGGGGGGCTGGCTACGCAACGAAAAATTTGCCCCCACTTGTCTTTTGGGTGACTTTTGCAGCTTATCCTGGCATGGAGTGAGAATCCGCTAGCCTTGGCACTCGCCCGGGTCAATGCCCGTAGCGCATTGGGAGGCGCGCAGAAACATAGCCGCCTTAGCCTTCCTGTGCTTCCCAGTTTGCTTGTTTGAGTTCGTTGCGAGTCCTTCCCTGGTCAAGGTATTTCCGCATTGCGATGAAAGCGAATATCAAGACGGAATAACCAATAAAGAAAGGGATAATGTATTCAGCCCAGCTCAAGCATAGCATCACGCTGATAATCAGTAACTGGAACCCCAGGCCAAAGCTAGAGACTAAACTCATAAACCATTTAGGATAGTAGCGGCCATCCTCAGCCTGCTTGTCCATCCAATATATAGCTTTGTCGAATGCGCCATAACAGACGCAATACATCAAAAACCAATTGTCAACGGCGCGCTGTGTTTCTCCGGGCATCGCCGCGGGTGCCGTGTGCTCAAATATCCGACTGGTCTTGTCGCCATCGAGCCGATTACGCAGAATCACGTAATAATAATTGTAGAGAGTACCCTGCAGTTGCATGGCGAAAAAGGCGACAATCGCCCATAAGAGCGACCCATCGGTGATGTAGCAAATGCTGGACAGAAACAAAAAGTTGAGAAAAAAATCGGAGACAGAGTCAAAATAGCGGCCGGTATAGGAAGGTGTGTTCTTCACTCGAGCAAGCTCGCCGTCTGCTGCATCGAGAATTGATTTCAGTATCAGGAAGAGAGCTGCCAGCCAGAATTGTTTGGTCAGGATACAGGCGATGGCGATAATTCCAGCCACGACAAACATCATTGTTACGTGTATAGGTGTCACTGAAGTGCCTTTAAAAGCATTGGCAATCCAACGCGCAGGCACACGCCCATAATCAGATAGGTCTAAAAACTTATGTTCTGCTGGTAGTTTGGACATGGGACTGGTGCGTTCCTAAAGGGGTTTGGCTGGGTAGTGGCGGTACATTGCCGAATATTTTCTGAACTTTAATCGACAAATTATCGGCGATATAGAGTACGGCCTTACTGGATTACGTCAACCTAATTACAGCTAGATTATTCCCAACTGTACTATGCGGCAGCAAGCTGCAATCAAGCCGCGCTTCAAGGCACCGGACAAGAGCGAATTGCAGGACTGGGTTCATCTGGTCAGTCAGCTTTCAGGTCGTTGCCTCGAGCGTCAGTGCTTGCTCGACCAGGGCGGCGGTCGCGGCGGTCGCGACAACGGTTTGTGCCGTCAGCACCGTACTTTCTACGCTGGGCATACCGCGTGTCGAGAACGCCAGTTGCCGCCATTGCTGAGTGCACGCGTGCGCGCCGGAAAGGAGAGCCGCTACTGAACCTGTTCAGGGGCTAGGTTGGCGAGGGCAGGGCGACCAGATCGGTGGGATGACCTAAAGGCTCGGGGTAGTCACCAAAGCTTTTAGGGCGGGACTAAAAAACACGGCGATATCAGTGCCCGGTACTGGATTATTACAGGTCAGCAAAACGAGTTGCGACAACTAAAACCACCGACTATCTGCATCCAGCAACCGTACCGTCCCTGTTGTTGAGCAGCGGTCGGTTTATAACCAAAAGATGGGCTTTACCGTACACAAGGGATTTATTGCCCCAGCCAATAATCGCTAGTGACTTTTACCGCTTTACCACCCTTAAGCATTTCAAGTTCATAGGTGCCACGGATGCCGGCATATTTACCTGTGCCACCAACAATGGCGCCAGCATGTTTATGCCCTTCTTTGATCGGGTTGCCGTGATCCAGATGAACCATATCAAGCCGGTAAATGGTGCCTTCTGCAAGAACAGTTTCTGACATATAGGATCTGGCTGATTTCTTATTGTCGAGATCAAGCACAATGATGGTGGCTTGTAAGACGTATTCGCCAATGATCGGGCCATTTTCTGACGATCTGACTGCCCCATGACGAGCATAAATATCACCCACAGATGGCCCTTCAGGCATCGTGTCGATCATGGTTGGTTCGACGATATCAGAGTAATAAACCGTTTTCTGATCACCCGCAAATACGGCAGCACTGAGTGACAACGATAACGCGGTAAAGAGAGCAGTTATTGTAAAGTTCATAGGATTGCCTGAAGGTTGAGTGTTAATGAACAGGTAGATGTGTGATTGTACAGTGGCAGGCTCGCCAATCATAGAGGGCGGTTTAGACTGACGCTTCATGAAAGATAACCCACTGTGCAGCTAGATAGTTGGCTATTCCTGTGTCGAGCGGTCGAGCAACAATGCCAAACTTACTCGGCGAGGCAAAACGTTCGGACCTCTATCCGATATAGAGCTTTGCGCACTGGTGCGGGATGCGCTCATCAAAGTGGGCCGGCCCGATTGTACAGGATACACTAGATTGAAGCGTATAGGGCATATAAACGGCCTGTCGTGGGCATGGTTACTCACTGATTCAGCTAATTGAACGTCAGAGCTTCGTGAAAGGCGCCCGCAGGGTCCTAACAGCCGCTAGGTTGTTACGATCAATCCCTCGCTCTCCGCCATCCCGGTCGCATCTGCGGATATCCAATTGCAGTAATGCTCATCAATCAATCGCGTCAATCGGTGAGTCGCCGCGTATGTTGTCCGCTACCGCATCTTTGAAGATACTGCGCAGTATGATCATGATTTCGTTGATCGTCTTATTTTCGAGTGAGCTCAGTTCTAGCGCGATCTAACTCTCCAACTCTGTTTTTGTAATCGTGGTGAGTTTGTACGACCCCTACCGAGTGACGTGGTCCAATAGATCAGGACAACCCGGTTAAGGGATAATACCCATAACTGGAGATTAGAAGAATGAACACGAGAAAGAAGTATTCGAAGGCATTCAAACTGGACGCAATCAGTCTGGTGCTGGATCAGGGCTACAGCAGAATACACGCTGCAAGTAGCCTCGGCATCAACACCAATATGCTGGGCCGGTGGCTCAAGGAGCAGCAATCAGACGACCTGGCCTGTTGACCTGATGTGTCAACTATTGGGCGTTACTCGCAGCGGTTACTATGACTATCATCGACGAAATGCGGGCCGAACAGACGACCGGTACATATCTGGGGTGTGTCAGCCCCAATCAATACATTGACGTGCTGGACGATGTCTCTGATTGGGTCGTGTTCTTAGAAAGCGAAGCCGACAGTAGTCGCCCACGTCGAATCAACGGTGAATTTACCGTCATCGGTGACCCTGTTCAGTGTTACTGGGGCAGGCAGTCGGTTACCCGTATTTGTCTCGAATCGAACCGCGCCGGTCCAACCGCTCCAACCGCTGGTGCTAGCGAGCGCCTCGGTTAACGCCGCAGCGTCTGTGCTGTTTGCCCGTTCGATGGCATCAGCTAAAATCAACACAGAGTCGTAGGTGTAGGGAGACCATGAACCTGGTGCCACATTGAACATGTCCTCGAAGGCGTCGATGAGTGTCTCGGACTCAGGGTAGTCGCTGGGCGAGGGAACACCCACCACCGAGCATGTCTGGGCGGTTTTGGTGCCGGCACTGGTGATGTACCCCTGGTCGAAACCGCCGTAGTCGACCATGCAGGTGACATCAATGCCCGACGCTTGCACGTCGGCGGCGATCACTGCCGCCTCGGGGTAGTAAGTGACCACGTAGATCAGATCGGGTGCGTCGGCCAGTGCTGTCCCAATCGCGTCGGAGTAGGACGACGCTCCCGGGGAGATGTTCGTGACCGATGTGACGGTGATTCCGCGCGCGTTCAGACTGCTCTCGATCGCCTCGGCTGCGAACTTTGTATAATCTTGCGTCTCGTCGACGACAATTGCCACCGAGCTTGCCCCGACCCAGTCGCCGATAGCCGCCGATGCTACGGGCGCAATCTGCGACGTCATGGGCTGCAGCGTGAACCCCAAACCCGCGGTGGTGTCAGCCGACGTGAGCCGCAGCGGAACGAAACCATCGTCGATGAAGATCGGGAGACTCTGCTCCCCGGCACCGGAGTTGTAAGGACCCACGACAGCGTCGAGACCAGCCGCAACCGCGGCGGTTGCGGCGGACTTGGCCACTTCTGGGTCGGCTTGGTCGTCGATGGGCACGATCTCGACCAATTGGCCCCTTATGCCGCCTTGGGCGTTGAGCTTTGCAGCGGCCAACTCGGCACCTTGCAACATACCTTGGCCGACGGCCTTTTGGCTGCCTGACAACGGTCCCTGGAGACCCACTCGGAACATGGCCGAGGTGTTCCCGACGCTAGAATCGGTGGCCTTGTCGTCGGACTCGCATGCGGTCAGCGCCGTCGAAAGTGCAGCGCTAACAGCAAGCGCAGCAATGAAGGTGTGGGGCGGACGTATAGCCCGACATAATTTCATAGGAGGCCTCTTTTTAAACTCAATTGGGCGGATGTCAATTGTAAAAAATATAAACGGGGTGTGTCTAGAGTATAAGACACGCGGATTCAAATCTGAACTGCATCATCTAACCAGGTAGAAGAAGGGGCCAGCTGAAGGTAAGCTCCTACCCTTTTTCTCCGGCAAGAGATGAAGTGATGATGAGAACTTACCAACAACTGACCTACGAACAACGATGCCAGATTTCAGCACTCAAGAAAAGCGGTTGTAGCCAAAGAAAAATGGCCGAGACCATTGGTACAACCCAATCTACCGTGAGCAGGGAACTAACAAGAAAAACAGGCGCCAGAGGCTATCGGTATAAGCAGGCGCAGGAGAGGGCGGAGCAGCGACGTGCGGAAGCGGTTCAGCGGACCAAAATGACTCCGGTAATGGTGAAGACGATTGAATCAAAGCTTCGCATAGAATGAAGCCCAGAACAGATATCTGGCTGGCTGCTATATAATCGGGAACAGCTGATTAGCCATGAGAGTATCTATCTGCATATCTGGGCGAACAAGCAGGCTGGTGGCGATGTGTACACACATCTGCGGCGACAGGGGAAAAAGCGCGACAAACGCCGTAACGGGAAGTCAACGCGCGGCCAGATAAAGAACCGTGTCAGCATTGACGACCGGCCCAAGGTCGTTGACGATAAGTCGCGTATCGGAGACTGGGAGATCGACACTGTGATCGGCAAGGGCCACAGCGGTGCCTTGGTAACAATCGTGGAAAGGGTAACGAAACTGCGTATAGGGCATATAAACGGCCTGTCGTGGGCATGGTTACTCACTGATTCAGCTAATTGAACGTCAGAGCTTCGTGAAAAGCTTGCCGAGTTTTGTACCAGAGCCATGTGCCGAATATTTACGTTCACTCCAGCGGGTTTATTCCAGGCTGGAGAGACCCCTATTCAATCGGCAATAGAGGATCAGCAACTGCTAGAGTTGATCAAGGAAGTTTATATTGCAAGCGGAGCTACCTATGGCGCTCCCGGGATTCACCGGGAAATGCGTGAGGATGGCCAGAGCGGTAGCGTTCGCCGAGTCGCCCGTATTAGGCGTGAGAACACGCTAAAGCTCAGATTGGCCACGAGCGCCGTTAAATGAAGGGTGGCCCCATTGGCGCAATCGCACATCGGGAAAGACATCATCAGAGAGAAGGACCGCCGTCTCGGCTATCCTGCTGGCGCCATCGCTGAGGCTAGGCGACCCCGACAGAATCCCCGCTTCTTGCAGGAAAATCACGAGGTGGCCCAGGTGAGGCGCTCGCAGTGACACGTATTGCAGCGCACGCGAAGGCACCCGTGTTCGAAGCGGCCGCATTTTAGAGACGACTCAAGCGCCCGATGGACAAGAGTCGGCAGACTTTTACTCTGGGCGATGGCGTGCATAGGCGTCGTTACCAAGGGCTTCCATGCCTAGCGAGAGCATGGTGCGTCGACTTTAAAGTTTGCAGACTTGGTGGGGTAAAAAAATCGCGCATAAAAAAGCCCCCATTTGAGGGGGCTTTCAGGTTCCAAGCTTTAGATTAAGCCTTCTTTCGCTTCATCAGACCAAGGCCCAGTAGTGCAGAACCAAACAACCACATAGTCGCAGGGACAGGCGTCTCTGAGTAGCTGATACTGCGGAGTAGGAAGTTGGTAGATCCCCCGAACTTGCCATAGCCAGACTTCGGTCCGCCAGTGACAGTAAAGCCATCCACTGAGACGCTGCCAGTGGAGAAATTTCCAAACCAACCAGTGGTGTCGAGTGTTTGCGTGGGCCAAGTGGGTAAATAACTCAACACAGCTGAGTCACCGGCCTTCCAAAAACTGCCGATGGACCAGTTGTTCAGGTTGATGCTGTCCAGCAGAATGCGTTGGTTGAATAACACAGTGATGCTGTTATTTTGAGTGATGCCGCCGCCGTTCCGTCCGAGGCCGCTTTGGGTGAAGAAGCCGGCGCTGGTGTAGTCGAGGCTGCCACCGCCGTTGGTGGTTGCAGTACCGATGAGGCCGTTACTGCCGGTGTAAAGACCAGTCGCATCGTTGAAGGTCATAGTAAAAGCCGATGCTAACGGGCTGATTAAGATTGTTGCCAGGAATATGCCAATGGCTGTTCCCTTGCCGAGTGTTCGTGTCATAAATAGTGCCTTTAATGTCGATTAATTGTGCAGTCACTGTGAGCTCAACTTGGTGTGTTCTTTGCTTCCACAGGCTACCTAATGTTGCCTGAGTTCTTATAAGCAAACTTTGTGCCAAATAATAATAACGTAATAAAAACAGTCACCTAAGGCTGTTATGAGGGTGTGAGTAACTGTGGATGTAAAAATATTTCACATCGTGTGCGAAAATAGTGAGGTACTGTTGACTCTTAGCGCTGCTAATAGAGATATCAAAGTAGTAAAAGAGATGTGCATCACAGTATACGAATGATATCTCTTTTGATGCGCCGCTTGTTGCGGCTAAAGGCGTCTTTTGGTGTAAAAAAAGCTGACGCCTTGGCGCCGGTTGTATGGCTTATTGGACCTTGCTGGGCCACTCGGGTGGTAAATCGGACTCGCCGCTGACGGTGGAAAGTTTTTGTACTCGTGCCGGTACTGCCAAGTTAAATCTTCCTGAGAGATAATGCAGGGACAAATACAGACTAACGCCACCGGTTGTTCATTTCCAGGGCAATAGTCCAACCGATGATCGTACGAATCACGACCAGCAATGCGAGAATTTGCAGCGATGCGAATGAAGGCTCTACGGTGATTGTCTGAATTACGTCGGCGATAATAAGAATCTCAAGTCCCAGTATCAGCGCGTAACCCAGTTGGACCTTAAACCCTGTGAAATTTTCCTCTGCAGTCAGAAAATGCGCGGGAACGATGCAATGGTCATTGTTGCGCGACACTGATATTAGTGACTTGTCCTGATCATTGGCGGTGTCTGGAGAGCGACTAGCTGGACATCGGATTAGCGTTGCGTAGCGGCTTATGCAGCGACTAATGTGAATACTGACACGTCATATTACGTTCAGCCAGAGGCGCCAAGCGCAGCCGTGATCACCGTATCGCCATGATCGAGAGCGCCGTATCGGATCCCAATTACTTTAGGATGCGCCCCGAAGTTGAATTAATGGGCAACAACGTTGTCGGATAAGCTGCGGATGAAGGGCTCAGGCAAGTAAGCGCAATCACCCTGGCTATCCGAGAGTACTCTCTCGTTCAGTCCCGGGGTATAAAAACAATGTGATCAAGAGCCGCAAAATAATTTCCGGTTCACTATCGAGGACAACGCAATGAGATTTGATCGTAAGCAGAATCACAAAGGTACGGAATTGATCGGCAGACAAGGAGGATGGGCGGTCCTTAATTTCAGCACACATCGAAAAGGGAACCCATGGCACGGAAGCCTTTCTTACTCTGGACTCGTTCCCGGTTTGCCCCAAGACCAGAGAGCCATGAGTTCTGATAGGGCATTAAAAGGCGCGTCTTTGACGCTACAAGAAAACGTTCCTATATCCGGCTGGCCCGGCTTCATTCAAGCGAGTCTTTTCGTTGTCTTGACATTCACGTTCTGGACAGTACCTTCCCATGGCGCCGTTGCAAGCCCACACTCGGGAACAATGGTCTCAGTCGCCGTAGATCTCTATGACGACTGGGGCGCGGGCGCCTGTGGAGAGGGCGTCGTGTCGAACAACGGTACCGCCAGCAGCCTATGGGAGATCAGCGTTGACTTGCCCGGATCTGTGACGAGCCATTGGAACTCTCAGATGAGCTATTGGATGGATCCGCACCACGAAGGGAGTGAGATGTCGCACGCCTGGCGCGTGGTGGGTGCGCCGTGGAATCGTACGCTAGAGCCTGGCGCATCAACGACCTTCGGTTTCTGCATAGACCGGACACAGGAAGCAGCGATGCTGCACGCGGACGATCTGGACATTCCCTCGGAGACAGCGCACCAGCATCCGGGTGGGACGAGCGGATTCATCGATTTGGCGACCTTCGGGGTCACATATGGCAGTGACCACACGGGTCATGAGGGTCTGGTAGGGGGGAGGACCGCTATTACGACAGAGGCGCTACTGGCCTACAATAATTTGCGGGGGTTCGCTGGGCTGGCGCCAGCAACTCTCGATGAGGTGGGCGCATGGGCTTTTGCCAACAGCCTGACCAATAACTCGCAGGCATGGGGCAATGATGAGAAGGGCGTTGGGCTTTGGTATGCGATGCAGGGAGCCAAGGTCGGATGGATGGCCGATGATTCGTTTGATCCCCAGGTGATCGCCGATATCGAACGAACGGCGAGATTGGGGTCTACTGAGGATGTGATGGCCATGGTGGTCGCCTATGGCCATGAAGGTTTTGCCGCGTACCTCACTGAGAATGGCCTTGCCGAGGCTTTTATCAACACCCTCAAGATGGAGCCGCACTATGGCGGATGGATGCACGATCGCGCGCACGGTTGGCTGTCAATTGAAGGTGTAGCCATTGCCCATGACGTGAACCATCTCACGGTTCTCAGTCATGATCAGATGCAGCCGTTCATGAATGACACGTGGGATTGGCCGCAGTGGCCGGCGCTCGAAGTATCGCAGGCCCGCGTACTGGAATATTTCCAGAGTTTGGTGGCGCTTGGTGATCCACTAGGGGATAACTTGGAGGATCTCTCTGCTCCGCCGGTGCTGGAGCCCCCCGTCGTTATCCTGCCACCAGGATGCTAAAAGCGCGGGTGTAACGGCTGCCGCCTCTTTAGAGTGACACCTTGAAGGCGGCTATATCGGTATGGCTTCGCGTTGCAAAATCCCAATCAATTTGGCCCATTGACATGGCGGGCAATGTGACTCAGGTTGCCCGCCTGGAGGGCTGGATAATTGCTTGATTGGTGGCAAGAAAAGCAGTTTAAGCCTCCGACTGAACTCGTTGACCCACCCGCGCCAGGCGTAAAGGTACCCTGGAATGTTGTTTCCATGACGGTATTTGCAAGCTGGATAGAGCCACGTTGCTCAGCGGGGTCGAGTGTTCCTTCATTGTTAAACCAGATGCCGCCTACCATTTGATAGTTACGCCAAACGGCCTGAGGATCTGTGACATCAAGCTTTGCCAGATAGCCATCCTCGCCGATGATCTGCTCGTTAAGCGCACGGATGTTAGCGCGATTCTGGTCCGACTGATTGTCACCGTCCTGGGTGCCCTCGGGGAATACGCGGCATACATTGGTAGAGTCCGCCAGAAAAGGAGGGCTTCCGCTATTATCTGACCTGCCTTTGTTGATGTAGATGTTTTCGCTATTGGTACATTGCGCTGTGCAGTCCGAGGGATTGTCGGAACCAATACAATCTGCGCAGGAATTCGTCATCATTGTCCAACCCTCTGCCGGACGTGCTGGCGACGATTCTGACGGGACACAATCCGGTGTGTTAGCAACGTGTTCCCAGGTTGTCCAAATCATTTCAGGATGTAGTGGTGTGGTTTGTGCCAGGTGAAAAGCGATTAATCCCAATTTCAATTGATCACCAGTATCCAGGGTAACGTCTATCGTGTAGTAGTCACTTTCGTTCGTGCTAGGCGTGATGTATCGCCAGGCTGTTTTGATTTCGACCAAGTTGTCAGGCAGAGTCGCGCCAGAGCCGTTATTGCCACACAGATTGCGACTGAACCGAACATTGTAAAGTACGATATCGCCTTCGCTAGACCCTTCAGGCCCCACTGAATAGATTTCAACATTGGTACCGGCTTCTGGGCTAGGTCCCGTAGTTCCGACAGTTGCGCTGGTGCCAAGCGCCAATAATTCGTTGTTTGACTGTGGAGCGCAGCTGTCGGCTTCAGTTCCCAGATAACTTGGATAAGCCTCTGTGACTTCAAACCGTCTCTCATTACTGCCTTCCGATACCGGTTCCACCAGGTATAAGAACGATTCCCAAGCCATCACATTAAAATCGCATAAATTAGCTTGTGCACCGCTGGGAACCTCGGTCTGCAGCGTAGGCGACGCTAGCTGCAATTGGCTTATTGTGCAGGCTTCTATATTAACCGAAGGATTTTCCGCTCCAACAGCGGGAGGACTGGACTCTTCAACATTTAGGCCCGCGGTATTCCCTGATGAATTGCTGCCATCACTACAGCCTGTAATCAAACCTACAATGATTGCGATCATGGTAAAGCAACGTATATTTGATCTGGATATTTTCATTACTATCTCCACCGGTGAACGGTTCCAAGACTGCTCTGGTCATCATGGGTACGTCGTTAAACCGTTTAGACCTTGGGATTCTATTTCTAACCGACGTTTTTTTGCATGCTAACCTGACAGCGCAGACCCTACGTGTAGATCATGTCATATTCTTTGAATTTTACGACGAAAAGCTTATGGGGTCAGGCCTTACATTTCACATAGAGGGAGCTTATGCGGCTTGTGAGTTATAACCGAATCTGGTGTTTGAGCATTTGAAAAAAGGCGGGGTATCCAGAGCTTATGTGTGAAATGTAAGGCCTGACCCCATAAGCCGTGACCCCATAAGCCGTGTGAAATGTAAGGCCTGACCCCATAAGCCGCATAGAGGGAGCAGAGTGAAATGTGAGACCTGACCCCATAAGCCGGTGACCCCATAAGCCGTGTAACCGAATCTGGTGTTTGAGCATTTGAAAAAAGGCGGCGTATCCAGAGCTTATGTGTGAAATGTAAGGCCTGACCCCATAAGCCGTGAAATGTAAGGCCTGACTCCATAAGCCTGACCCCATAAGCCGTTCATAAGCCGTTGGATAAAAGCGCACAAATCAGCGCCGAGGAAAACACCGCCTCCAGGTGATTGTCCGAAAGAGACTTTGCTGCGTATTTGTATTGTTGCACTTAAGGATACTTGCTCTGCTGAATCTCTTAATTGACAACACAATCGAGAAAAACGCGATTATTTTTGCGGTCGTCCTCTGGTTCTATAATGTCACCAGAGGGGTCCACTGCAACCAAAATCTTATGGGCGCCGCTGGCGAGCGACAAAACAATAGTAAAATTTTCGCTGTCGCCAGCCGACAGCCAAGGTAAGCGTAAGTACTGTCGCTCGCTGTAACGGTTATCTGGAACGACATCAATACCGATGTCGCTGACATCCATAGCGCCGCAGTTGGACACCCGAAAGCGTAATATACCCGCATCAAAATCAATGTCAGTAACTGCTAAATCTGAACCTAACTGAGTAATAGTTTCAATGGGATAAATCACTAATTCATCGACGCGCAGTAAGTGAGTACGCCTGTGCTCATGATGTAAGTGTCCACCGTAACGATGATCGACGCTGACCCCATGAACATGCAAATTTGCGCCGACCTGCGCTACCGTTACCCGACCTTTTTCTGGTTGCGTATCAAAAAATCCACAGCAATCCCAAGCGAGTGCATCACCAAGGTACTGAATCTCGTCCTCGGTTTCGGCGGAATTTTTGTCTGACAGTAAGTAATGCTGCAACGAATCATAAACAGAGGAACCGAGTCCAGCTGCGGCCCCGCTGTTGGTGTTGCGACTGGATTGATTTACGCAAAGTTTGGATGCCACAGTAATAACGAGGTCATCCCACTGGCATCGCGCTCTAACGCCATACACATCAGCTGGTTTATCGAGGCTATCAATAGCCGCCGCAACCCAATCAGCCAACCGCCAGTCGGCTTGCGAATTCAATGACAGTAAATCGATTGAACAACCCATATCGGTAGCGTCAGAACTAAAGCACACCCAAGGAAAATGGTCACTGCCATCACCGGGGCACACCTTGTGTATCCCGCCAGTATTGGCATGACACTTGAAAATGGCCGTTTCTGCTTCTATCTCATTATAGACAAACGTTAGTTCACCATTATCAATACTGGTGGTCGTGCCCAGTCCCAAAATGTCTCCCCTGAGCGGTATACGCGCTACCGGAAGGTGCTCTTTAATATCACCCTGAACCAGATCAATAATGGTATTGGCGACGGTCAGGTGGATCCCAGGTTGCTTGATCACGTCTTTCTCCTTTTGTATCGATGTTGATTATGCACAGAAAACCGTTAGCAGCAGCCCAGTTAACCGTATTTCGCTGCTGTTTTGGGTGGCTTTAGTGTCGTTGAGGTGTCGTTGAAATCACCGGCCTATCCTGCATCGGCACGCTACGCGGTCCGCAGCGGTCGCGCCTATAATACGACGTCTATTTTCTTTTAGATCTAACGAAAAAAGCAAGCCCAAGACCCGTTAGAGACAAGAAAAGAACAATGCCTAACACACCCAAAATGGTGTCGGGAAAAGGGCGACCTAGCCATTGCAAATAGTGGACCTTGTACAGATTATTGATCAGTAGTGTATCGCGACCCGACTGAGCAAGAGACAAATTTCGCCAGTCCAATGTGATTTCAACGCCTGTCGACGTCTCCACTTTATTGCCTAAGACATTTACGAGCTCGCCATAGCGTTCGGAATTTACGCTTATAGCATCTTCGAAGAGTCGTTTTATGTCAGCGGCTGATGGCGCCTCTTTCAACTGCATAGTGACCGGATCAAGATGTACCGAATTATCCTTGCCGCCCGCCAAAAAGTGGGTGGGCAAGAACTGTCCTCAACAATCGCGCCTCAGGCCATTCCTTACTCGGGACGATCTTGAATGTATACTTCGAATATAGGAAGTATTAATACCCCCTGAATTTGGTCAATCTACTACAAGGTCCCGGCTACCGGCTACCGGCAATCGATAAGCTATTATTAATACTCAGCTGTGCAGCAATTAAATATAAATCAATGGTGCAGCGGCCAATTCAGCGTTTTGGGCTTGCCGGCCCGCAACCTATCCTACCGGCCTCATCCTTGAGCAGCACCTATCATCTTGTCCCTGCGTTCCTAATGGTAGTGCATCATTCTTTCTGTAATTTCATGGTGGCTTGAAGAGCTGAGCCACTCGGTTATCCTTTTGATTGTGAATTTGTCGATTTACAAAACAAGAGGAAAAACAAAATGGCTCAGCCAATACAG